>Ga0207078_1024_pt1 | contig 36515 bp, 35 predicted proteins | sample Alteio_BWMinHeat_60_FD_153579 | JGI IMG/M metagenome (GOLD analysis project Ga0207078, IMG submission 153579) | Enriched cells from forest soil in Barre Woods Harvard Forest LTER site, Petersham, Massachusetts, United States -... | ecosystem: Environmental > Terrestrial > Soil > Temperate forest >... | reverse complement strand
TTTGATACAGAACCAATGAGACCCCCTATTAAACACTACGGCCTTGAAATCGAGGGAAAATTCATTTGCAGGCTGGTGAAAATTGCTATAGAGGAAGATGAAATCTTTGACGAAAATGGACTACCATTACATCCTAAAATAATCGAAGGAATAGCCGAAGGGAATGTAAAAATTATTCCCGACGAAAAGACGGGGCAGTATTATGTGATCGATCAAAGTAATTTGAAGAAATTCCAGCAGGAATTTGGAAATAAAGATGAACTAGAAATACCCGAAAATGCAACGATAAAAGAACTCCCTCAGGGAATGGAAGAATTAGAAATGCAAAATGAAAATGGATTTCCTGGCATTAAATTCGATAAAAGTTCCTCTATGTGCCAGGAGGCAGTTGAGATTTTTAATGGGATGGGAATTGACAACACGCAATGGTGCGTCCATGAAACCGAAAATGCCTTTATTCTATTTCCGCGAAAAGATCAGGAAAAATTGACTGATGCAGCACACCCTTTATATGAAATACCGGTGAGTGCATCTTCAAAGGGAGAAACACGGGGAACTGCATTGCTGACGATGGATCAGTCTGCAATCTATGAGCAACATTATGATGAGATTTTGACATTTATCATGGAAGGAGTGGATGTAATGGTCTACAACAACCCTTCTAAAGGATTGAGCACGGGAAGAGCAGACAGGGAAAATATCAATGCTTCAATAGAAGCAACCTACCAATATCTTAAAGGTAAAGGGATTTCCGATGAGAAAATTCTTGCCAAAGGCTTATGTTTTGGAGGCGCTCCTACTGCCTGGCTTGGTAGGAAGCACCCTGACATCAATATCATGCTGGATCAGACTCCAGCGAACTTTTATGATGTTGCAGTCAAACGGATGAATACATATGGAAAAGGTTTGTCAGAGGTGGATATCTCATTTTTACGCTGGCTTGGCAGATTGATTAAAGATAATTTTATTATAAGTGGTTTAGCGCGGGCTATTTTCCATGGCTATAATGTGCCATCCGATATCTCGCGTAATAATGGGCATAAACTTTTGAATATTAACGTCCAGGACGAGAAAGGGGAAGGAGGGGACGACTTAGTTCCGGAGCATCATCCAATGGCTATTATCGATGCGATGAGGGATAATCCAAAAAAACTTGTCAAACTCTCCTTAAATGCCGGAGGAATTCATGGAATTGGATGGTGGTCCAGTGCTGAATCGAATGAAGCTGTCCTGCAATTTCTTAAGAAAAGCGCATTAGCTCAATCATTATTCCATTAATTCGACTGATATGTCACAGTGCGCCACTGGTCGTTTTCCAAAAATAACGTCACCAATTCCAGAGCCGAAGCTTTGTTTTTAAATTGGGTCTTGTAGACCATGACGAGATAATTGCCGGGGGGAAGATCTTTTGGGTTTTTTGCGATTCTTTTATCGACAATCGTACGAGAAATGACTTTTCCAAGATTTTTGCGTGTTTGTTGTAAAATTTGATTCCAGGACTGATTTTCAATCGTCGATTTCATCAAAGAAGAGGATTGGTCCCAGCTTTCGCTATAATTTTCTTTATCGAGCAATGCAAGCCACGACAAAGATGCCTGGTACCCCTTTTCCACATCTGAATCTTTTAATGTATTTGGCATAGTTCCTCCCTGAGTGTATAACCTCAAACTATCCCATATAGTAATATTTTGCAATATTTAAAAAAAAATTGAAAACCATTGACATATTCTCACTGATTGCTGTAAATATGATAATTTCTGTTGTGTAAATCTTTATGGAGATATCTATGAAAAAAATACTTTACCCTATTTTAGGGTTAATGATAATCGCATCGGGCGCCTTGAAGGCCGATGTCGAGACCCAAGACCTTGGTCCTTCTGAAATTCCTCCTGAAGAAGCTCAACAACTGAAGGATGAAAAACATCCCTTTAAGTTCGACATTTTAGCAGATTATGTAGCAGAGGCTGATACTAACAGATGCGCTTGCGGAAAAAATGTTACCTTCGGGACAGCAATTGCTGAGTTGAATTTTGTTTTTTATTACAAGGAAGAGTACAAAGAGGGGGCGGCAATTGGTCTGTCCTACATTCAAACTTACCTGGATTATCGGGATAACCCTTTTTTTAATCAGAAAAATTACGAGACCGTTAGATTGTTGTTTTCGACCTTCACATCCAGGCTGTGCAATTGGGAATGGCAAGCTCAGGTAGGGATTTATTTCGATGATCTCCCTTATTGGACTTTTAACGACTACATGTATTACGATATCACCGCCTGGGGTCGCTACGCCTATTCTCAATGCGTTGGTTTGCATATCGGATTTTTAGCTCAAACCGGCATGAAAGTGGACCGTGTATATCCAATTGTGGGCTTTGACTGGCAGATTAATGATCGTTGGAAAATCAATGCAGTGTATCCTGTAAACATTTCGGCGGTTTATACCATCAATACTGCCTGGAATGTCGAGGTGGCAGCACGCTTTCTCGACCAGCGCCATCGCACAAAACGGGATGAGCCGCTACCTGAAGCCATTTGGCATTACCAGACAGCTGGCACAGAGTTTGGCGTTAATTATAATCCCAATTCATCCTTTTCTCTGAATCTTCATGGGGGGTATTCCATGGGTGGACACTTGAAAATTGCAAACCGCAACTATCATCGCCGCGAAAGAATTCGTATCGAAGGAGCTCCCTATGGCGGAGGCGAGGTCATTTTCAATTTCTAGCCTATGGCTATTAAATAATACAAACCGAGAGGCGCAAACATAGTTTTACCCATAAGTATAGACTTTAATTCAACACAAAGGCACGAAGACACCAAGACACTGAGAGGGAAGGGTCTGGAGGCAAAATTTCTTTGTTTCTTTGGGACTTCGTGCCTTTGTGTTGAATTTATTTTTGAGCAGCCTCCTTGTCAAAATCCCAACTTTTGAACCACCTTCGGTATAATTTTAAAAAAAATGTAGATTACTTAGTAGTTTGTTTTAAAATTAAATAATTTGTTATAATTAGTTGGGCGTGGGTTAATAACTAAAATTATTTATTTTATTGGGGATGTTATGGCAGCTCCAGGTGTGGGTCGTTCTTTTGGCAATCATACTGCTCATGTCGTCAGTTTTCTTGCCTCGTCTGATAGCAGTGCCTCCCCCGGGGCGAAATGGAAACAGATGGCAGGCGACGGGAAACTGCATCCTGAAAATATCCAAAAACTCGCCGGTTTATATGAAGAAAAGAAGCAAATCATTAAAGACTGTCAAAAAAGACTTTCCGAAATAAATCGGGAACTTACCCAGGATGCTGACAAGTTAGCAGCTAAAAAAAGGACATTGACTGGATGGATTGTATCGAAAATCAACGATCCTATCCCAGGTTCTTCTGGAGCAAAGATTAAGCAGTTCTTTAGAAATAAATCCGGTCTCTTCAGAAAAGAGTTGCAAGTCCACAAAGCACTTAAAGCTAAGATGATAGCCGGAGCTAATGAAAAAATAGCCATTCAGGAGAAAATGCCCGGATTACTGCGGGAATTGGCCGATGCCAAAATATGGGCATTGTTTAAGGGAGAAAGGGCAGGATTTGATCAGTTGGATACATTTCCTGTCGATGACAAAATCAGTTCAAGCCGTTATATCGATACGATTACTCCGGAAAAGATGACCTCTCCTATAATGCGAGGTTGCGATCACACAGGACGTGAGTTTTTTGCCATTCGCGGTAAGTTTAAATATAGCGATGAATTGCATTGTCAGATATTCTATCGTCCGTTTTCGAAGGGCATGCAATGGATGAGCCGTGGAAGTCTCATTGTGAGCAACCCTTCAGCTCCCGCTTATGAAAATCCAAAGCTCAGGAAGTTTGCCGACAAGAAAGGGCATATAGACGAACAGATGTACCGCACCTTACAAACAATCATTCAGACAGGGGAGTGCGACTACTTTGTCCTGGAATAGAATTAGTTTTTCTTGTGTAAAATTCAAGCCTGTTCTATGATAGCGAATCAACCATTCTGTGGGGTATTAGCTCAGTTGGTTAGAGCGCCACGTTGACATCGTGGAGGTCAGCTGTTCGAGTCAGCTATATCCCATCCTTTGCTTTATTTTTCTCTTTTTAGTTCAAGCATTTAAGGTAAAATTGACATGAACCTATCCACTTTTGCAGGCCATCCTCCCGAATCCTTAGCTGACTTAAGGAAATTTGTCGTTGAGCTATTGGCATTCAGCTTCATGGAAGTTTTTCCAGATGCTCTTCTCGTTGCAGGCAAGGTGACGGAGTTTGGTTTTTATTATGACTTTATCTGCAGCCAACCGGTCGATGCACATGTGGTCATCATGTTAGAGGAAAAAATGCGCGGCATTGTGAAAGCTAAAGGTCAGATGCGCATCGTGGAAATGATGAGAGAAAATGCCGCGATGCTTTTTGAACATAAACAGCAGATGATCAAAGCAGATAGAATACGCGAATCCAAAGATAATATTGTCTCTATTTTGCAAATAGACGATTTTTATGATTACTGTGATTGTCTTTTCCCTTGTGAGATACAAGATGTGGGCACTTTTAAACTGTTTGAAGCACAAAGTCTAAGGGACTATGTGAAAAATGAGGGAAAAATCGATCTGAAACGAGTGCATGGCACGGCTTTTTTCAGTAAGCAGGAGCTTAAAAATTTTGTTAAAGCCCATCATTCTGGCAAGAAAAGAGATCATCAAAAGATAGTTGCAGAGCAGTGTTTACTCGAATTCAACCAGCAGATCAGTTCTATTGCCTGGGAATGGAATGCAAAGGGGGAGGATTTACGCCGGCAATTGATGCAATGGTGGGAAAAAGAGCACCGCAATCAACATTTTTCTCTTGTTGCCACCCCTTCCCTGGTAAAAAAAAATCTGCTGATCAAATCAGGAATTGAGGAAGAGGATCTGCAGGCATGTTGCCGGATAGAAGATGTCGAGTATGCAGTCCCTCCAGTATTGGGCCCGTCTCACGCCTCACTTTTTTCTTCGCGCGTTCGTTATGCTGATGAACTTCCCATCCGTTTTGCCGAATGTGGTCAGACAATGACGAATTTTCACGATGGGAATCTATGGGGGTTGCTCGACGCCCGATTTGTCTCTGTAGACCAGGCACATATTTTTTGTGATTTTGAAAAAATTGAGGAAGAAATCATTTCTTCCTTGCAATTCATTGACAAATTCATTACCATGTTTAATTTTGAAGGGTATTGGTATTTGCGTGGACGTGGACGAACACGCGGCCCTAAGCCGAAAAATTGGAATACAGCCATTGATTCTGTAGAGAATGCGTTTAAGGCTTGCGGCATACGATATCAAAAGGAACTTCCGGAAAATAGTGCCGGGAATTCCAAAAAGAAACCCACAGAACAAGGTTCTTTTAAAGAGCTGATTGCCGAGGTCATGTTGCGTGATGCTCATGGCAGAGAGTGGAAAGGGGCATATATAGGTATTGATTTTATTACTCCGGAACGTCTTAAGTTGCAGGTTCAAGTTCGTGAAAAAGTTAGTTTGAGCGGAAGCGGCAAAAGCAAAACTTGCAAAATTGACAATTGCATCGTGAGTACCCCGGCAATGTTAGTAAGATCAATGTTTAGGTCGTTTGAGAGATTTGTAGCAATACTTCTCGAGCATAATGCGGGTCGGTTGCCACAGTGGCTAACTATGGAAGAGGGAAGGTAATTTGAAAGTCAATAGAGAAATACGCGCCCACAAGGTAAGGGTTATTGGGAGTGATGGATCACAAATTGGTGTGCTTTCTCTCCCGGAAGCCTTAAGCATGGCAGAAGCGGAAGGGCTGGACCTGGTTGAAATTTCGTCGGGTTCAGTACCGCCTGTTTGTAAGATCATTAATTTCGGAAAGTTCCGTTATGATCAGACCAAACGCGAAAAGGAGAATAAAAAAGCACAGCATCAGGTCAAAGTAAAGGAAATTAAATTTAAGCCCAATACTGATGATCACGATCTTGCGACAAAATCGGCACATGCGAGGGATTTTCTTTCCAAAGGAAATAAAGTAAAACTGACATGTACTTTCCGAGGACGTGAGATGGCTCATCCAGAAATTGGGGAAAAGCTGATGCAGAAGTTTATTGCAGACCTTGAGGATATAGCAGTGATAGAGTCCCCGCTGAAAATGTTTGGACGTATGTTAAATGCTGTTATCGCTCCTGGAGTAAAGAAGAAAAAAGAGACAAGCAGTAATAAGTTGCCGCAGACTCAGGATCTTGCTAAGAGTTCTGAAGCAACAGGAGAATAGGAGAATTTTGTGCCTAAAATGAAAACAAAAAAGGCTGTCGCTGCTCGATTTAAAGTGACAGCAAGCGGCAAGCTAAAAATGTCAAGACCCGGTAAACGACACATCTTGACAAAAAAATCGAGTAAACGCAAACGGCAACTATCAAGACCGGCAATTGTATTTGCAAGTTTTGCAAAAACCTATAAACAAGTCATGGGTGTTTAGCCTTATGTCTTCTCATAAGCAATCGAAATGGGGAGACGGGTTAGAACCGATGACTAAAAAAGTGGAGATGAGCTATGGTTAGAGCAACCAACGCTGTCGCTTCACATCGTCGCAAAAAAAGAATGTTAAAACACGCCAAGGGGTTTGTTGGCGATCGTAAAAATCACTTGCGATTAACAAGTGATGCTGTTCTTCGGGCAATGGCGTATAATTACCGCCACCGCAAGGAGAGAAAGCGCGAATTTCGCAGGCTTTGGATTGTGCGCATAGGAGCTGCTGCAAAAATTAACGGCATTTCCTACAGCAAATTTATCTGTGGTTTGATAAAAGCGAAGTGTGAATTAGACAGAAAAGTATTATCCGAAATGGCAATCCGCGACCCGCAGAGCTTTGCAGCTGTTGCTGGTTGTGCCAAAGAGGCATTAGCACGCTAAGAAATTAAGGATATAGTACTTGTACGAAGGCCTGTTTGCAAATTTATTTTTAGTTTTGCAAACAGGCCATTTTTATGTAAAATCGAGGCAATGTGAATTCCGATATTTTGTTATTGAGACAGACGTTTGATGTTGAATTGAATGCCGCTCGCTCATTATCTGATCTGGAGCATGTCAAAGTCAAATACCTGGGAAAGAAAGGTCCGGTCAATGACTTTATGAAGCACTTGAAGAATATTGAGCCTGAGATGCGTCCATCATTTGGTAAAGTGATTAATGACATTAAGGAATATATTTCGGCATCGATTTGCGATAAGGAGTCTGTTCTTGTCCGCCAAGAGGACAATGACAGATTTGCAGAAGAAAGACTGGATGTCACCCTTCCGGGACGTACGCGTCATGTAGGGCGAAAGCACGTGTTGACGCAAGCTCTCGATGATATGCTCGATATTTTAATTGGAATGTCTTTTTCAGTCCAGTATGGACCGGATATAGATAGTGATTACTATAATTTTGGAGCGTTGAATTTCGCTGTCGACCATCCTGCGCGCGATATGCAGGACACGTTCTATCTTTCTTCCAGTATGTTATTGCGAACGCATACAAGCAATGTTCAGGTGCGCGCGTTGGAAACTCATCAACCTCCCATACGAATTATTGCTCCTGGAAAAGTCTATCGCAATGAGACAATTACGGCAAGATCGCACGTCTTTTTTCACCAGGTTGAGTTATTTTATATCGATGAAGGGGTAACATTTGCGGATCTACAGCAAACAATACATGAATTTTTAACAAAGTTCTTCCGGACAAATGTAGAATTACGCTTGCGCCCAAGTTACTTTCCATTTGTACAACCGGGAATAGAAATCGACGTCCGCTGTTTGAACTGTCGCGGCTTTGGTTGTTCTTTATGTAAACAAACCGGCTGGTTAGAAGTTGCGGGCGCCGGAATGGTTCATCCTGAAGTTTTAAAAAATGGCGGGATAGATCCTGAGAAATATACAGGGTTTGCCTGGGGAATGGGAGTAGAGCGCCTGGTTATGCTGATGAATGGCATTAAAGACATCCGGCAATTTACAGAAAACGACATCCGTTTTTTACGTCAGTTTACATCGGTATGACGAAGACCTGGAAAGTTGCACTTGCCGAATCTGGCCAAAAGTTACTCCCCTTTTTAAAATTGAAGTTGGGCCAAGGTTTTAGTTTGCGAAAATTGAAACGCGCTGTCGATATGGGACATTGCCTGATCAATGGCAGGGTGGAGCGTTTTGCTTCTACATTGGTCGGACTTGGCGATACTGTCTCTTTTTACGATGAACAAGGGTGTTTAGTTGTAAGCAGCGGTAATTGCGTAAGTCCCCTCTCCAATTTCAGTGAGGAAACCAACCCCCCCAATTGTTGTCAGGAAAGGATCTTATATATCGATGATGATCTGATCGCATATAATAAACCAGCCGGGATCATTGCTGAATCGCCCCACGTGATCGAGTATCTCATTGCCACTTATGGGGCAGGGGTAGTTCTTTTGCACCGGTTGGACCGCGAAACTACAGGCGTGTTGCTATTTGCACGCCACGAAAAAGCAAAAGAGGCTATGCTCAAACAATTTAAACAAAGACAGATAACCAAGACCTATTTGGCTATTACCGATGGGGTTCCGGCAACACCTTCCGGAATGATTGAAAATTATTTGGGAAAGGTGAGTGAATATCAGGGCCAAACCCTTATGGGACAGGTAACTAAAGAACGGGGGAGCCTGGCCCGTACAAAATGGATTTTGGACAGATCATCTCCAGGTGTTGCCCTGATCAGATGCTATCCTGAAACAGGACGAACACATCAAATCCGAATTCATCTTGCAGGACTTGGCATTGCCATCCTTGGAGATATCCAGTATGGGCGACGGCAGCGCTGCCAATATAGACCGGGGCGATTAATGCTTCATGCTCTTACAATTGGGTTTAGACATCCTTTTGAGGCAAAAGAAGTAGTGATCAACGCTCCGGTTCCTCCAGATTTTCAACAGGCAGTGGATGCGCTTTTACCTCCCTGTGAGTACCAATGAAGAATATTTTGATCATCAAAACATCTGCGGCTGGAGATATTATTCATACATATCCCGTGATTGAATTCTTACGTAAAAAATTTCCCCATGCCGCAATTGATTGGGTTGTTGAGTCATCCTGTGCATCATTGGTTAGCGCTCATCCTGACATCGATAGAACACTTGTGGTTGAGACAAAGCAATGGAGAAAAAAAGCGTTCTCCAGAAAAACGCTGTCTGAACTTAAGGGATTTATCCATTTGTTAAGAGAACGTGAGTATGATGTCGTTTTTGATTTGCAGGGGAATTTTAAGTCGGGATTGCTTCTTTCTTTGGCAAAAAGCCCGCAAAAGGTGGGGTTTGGCTTTAATTCTATTGCCGAGTGGCCGAACTTATTGTTTACCAATCTGCGGTTTAATCCCTTGGAACCGGTGGAAAAATATAGTATCCGTCTCGATTATTTATTGGTCGTCTGTCAATTTTTCGATGGGGGATTAAACGACGTAACGCTTGCCCGTTCCGTAATCGCAAATCCTGTGACTTTGAAACTATTGCCCGATCAAAAAAAAACAGTAGATGCATATGTAACGGACAATCAGATGCCTGTGATGGTATGTCCAGGATCGGCCTGGCCGAATAAACAACTTGACATTAAGACATTGATAGAATTTTTGAGATTGGTCCATAAGGCATTGGGATGTAAATTTTTATTGACATGGGGGTCGCCGGAAGAATATGAAATGGTGAAGGCATTAAACCGGGAGTTTCCCCATCATTCAACGTTGATTAACAAAATGAGTTTGCCAAGCTTGCAGCATTTGATGCAATCGTGTAAATTGGTGATTGCCATGGACTCTTTGCCTTTGCACCTATGTGGAACGACATCGACCCCATCTTTCAGTGTTTTTGGCCCCTCTTCGGCAAATAAATATCAGCCGCCGGGAAAGCAGCATAGAGCTTTCCAAGGGACATGCCCATACGGCCGCACGTTTACCAAACGATGCCCAATATTGCGAACCTGTCCTACAGGCGCATGCATTCGTTCATTAAGTGCTGACGATTTATTTAGTCATTTTATGCAATGGTGGCCAACTGTTTAGGCATATATACCGAAGGTGGTTCAAAAATTGGGATTTTGGCAAGGAGGCTGCTCAAAATTTTTCGTCTGGAACGAGTGACCATTGCCTATGGCAAGGCACGAGTGAAGACAAAAATTTTGATGCAAAGCCGACGCCGGCAAAAACCAATTTTTGAATCACGTTCGGTATACACAACCAACTCTTGAAGTTGTTTGTGTATAATTTAAATTAATGGGTTGTTCATGGACTTGGAGCTCCCCGATGAATTACATTATTTAATTGGGCAATCGGAAGAGGCCATTGTTGATCTATTAAAGCTTGCGCCAGGTGATTTGATCACGTTTCTCGCCAGCGCTCTTTATAATGGGACATGGACTGCTCAACATTTGGATATGTTGGAGAAACTGATTGCCTGGCTGACAGAACAATCGGTACAAGCGACATTACCTTTATCGCTTTTGTATCAGGCAGGCAGTCTTATCTCGTCCCATTTTTCTTCCCTGGCACCGATCGTTCCTGCCAATTTAATGATCCGTTTACAGGATGGAGATTTTGAAATTAACAGTCTTCTGTTTATATGTGCTTCAAATAAATTAAAGAATTTTTTTTATGAGAGAAAAGATAAAACCTCTTTTTTGCTGGAGTTTCCCGATGTTTCCATCAAGGAATTTCAGTCAGTAAAAGAATTTATAGAGACAGGGCAAATATCAAGGCTATGGAAAAAGTGGAAACCCGACCTTTTTGCCCTGATGGAACTTGGAATGCGGTGGGATCTAAAAGGGGTCGTTTCATTAAGTGCCGGGGAGATGGCAAAATATATCGATCTGGAAAATGTGATCGAGTTATTAACACTATCGATTCGGGAAAAGCTTCCTCTTTTTGAAGAAAAATGTCTGGAGAAGATCAATCAGTACGATTGGGGGTTTTCTCTCCATCTTGATCCCAATATGGGCCTCATCTTAACGATCAATTATTTTTCTGACGAAATGATGCAATCTTTTCAAAAAGTTCAAGACTTAGTTAATGGATTATCTTGTCATGATTCATTGATCGATCACCGGGATTTAATTCTGATGATCCAACGCTCTCCCCAGCTCTCTTTTTTGAATTTAAGCCGTACATTAAATTATAATGTTCAATTAAATGAAGTGCTTTTTAAAATTAGAGGACTGGATTTATCAAACACCCCTTGGGTTTCTGTAGAAACGCTTCGACATCTGTCTAAATCCTGCACCAAATTAGAAACCTTAAGTTTAAGCGGTAATAGTTATATCGATTATTATGCATGGGGAGAATTATTGCATTTTAAGCATTTACTAAATTTAGACTTATCTTTTTGCAATCAAATCACAGACAAAGACATTGCCATCATTATAAGGGCCTGTGGAAATGTCGCAGATTTCAATTTATCCCACTGTGACCATATCAGGGAGGCTGGTTTTTTTGAATTAGGCAAGCTGCGCAATATCGTCCGGTTAAATCTCTCTTATACAAAAATAACAGATGCAAGCCTGGTGGAAGTGGCAGTCCATTGCCCGCTTCTTCGGGAAATTAACCTCTTTCATTGTGAACAACTTTCCGAAAAAGGGGTAAAGGCGCTGATCAAAAATGCTCCTCAGTTAGGTCGAGTCATCAGTTGATAATGCAATCAGAAAGATCAAGGTTCTGTTGCCTGAAGATTCTCCATCCTGACTTGATACTCTGTAACCAACCTTTCCCATTCGTTCTGAAAGGCAAATGCAATTTCAGGATTCTTCAAAAATTGGAATATTTTTTTCGCAGGCCGGTGAAAGGGAACTTTGGGCAGATCATTTCGGTGAGGCGGCTCGATAATGACGACATCTCCAGGAGTTGATCCCGCAAAACAAGTCTCGCTTGCCCTGGCATAAAAGGTAACTGCAAGGGAGGGATGAGTTGATCTATATTTACAAGCCTCTTGCAGGCAGCGTGCGATATGGGTCGGAGAAGAAATGAGGATAAGCTCGCTAATCCCCCGGACCAGACATTCTTGAGTCGCTAATTTTATCTCCTCAGTTGTATTTTGCGCTTCAAGATCGATGTGGGAAACTTGTTGTAAATAGTGCAACAGCTCATGAGGCAGGGTATTGACTACTCTTGCCAAACTTTCAAGCTTAGGTCCAATTGCCTCAGAATACGTATATTCCGATTCCTTTTGCCCATTAGGGGTTTGAGAAGCCCCCGAACCCCAAAAAATCAAGGCAGCTTTTTTGCTGAGTGCTTCTTCAATGCCTATTGGAACACGCCCTAATTGACCTGGCGATCCAAATACAATGTTTTCCCATTCTTCTGCTTGCAAGTGGCAGCCATGGATCAATACGGCAACTTTTACTGATCCTACCATCCTCTCGCGATGGTCCGTCTCTTCTGTTGCAGCAGGGCCCTGATCCTGCAAAGCTGCCCTATGGCTGCCTATTTGCATTGGTGGAAGGCAATAAACTTCTATGGTACAATACAAGGTTAAACTTAAAAAAAGCAAAAATCTGGATGCAATCATTAATGTGGTTTAGTGTTCCTAATGTTATTATTGTCGCTTATATCAGATGCAGTACAAAACAGCAATAACGATTAGGGACATCAAGGAAGAAAAGAATGTAGTTTTGTTGGCATCCAACTACCGGAGCGGGGAGGCCCTGGTTACCTTACTTTAACAGGGCACTAAGCATTAAAACAATTTATTGAAACACAGAGATACAGAGGGCAAGAGAGAATTTCTTTTTCGCTTCCGCGGAAAAAAGATGTTCAATGGCTTGTCTCTGTGTTCTCCGTGTCTCTGTGTTTAAAATATTTGTTTTAATGCTTGTAGCCCTGCTTACTTTAATGTTATTGTTGAAATATAATTTATTTAATAATATAATGATTTACTAAGGAGAATCAAAATGGATATTAAAAATAATATTGATACAATAGCGCGCATATTAATAGATCCTTCAAATTCGCGATTTACCTCTAAAGAAAAGATTGCTGCCTGGTTGACAACTGCTTTGGCAATGATTGCAAGTGTGGGTACTCTTCAAATAGTAAGTGCAATATGGAGAAAAGTACGGGGAAAGAACGAAAAGAACGATACCCATATCCTGATTAATCAAAAGATCCAGAAAATTTTCCATAAAAACATTACTCCACCACAGAAACCTGATCACTCTTCAGCGATGACAGGAAAAACTGAACCGCCTCAAAAAAACGGGGATCAGGCAGAGCCCCCTGAAGATAATACATCCAAGGATATAAAGCCTATTCCTCATGCTCCTGAACCAGAAAAGCCTGTTCCTTCCGCGCCCGAACCAGCAAAGCCACAATCTCCTGCGCCCGAACCAGCAAGGCCAAAACCCCCTGCACCTGAACCAGTTGAAATTAAACCTCATGCTCCTGAACCAGCAAAACCTGTTCCTTCTGCGCCTGAACCAATCGAAGTTAAACCTCATGTGCCGCCTGAACCAGCAAAGCCTATTCCTTCTGCGTCCGAACCAGCAAAGCCAAAACCTCCTAAATCTGGAATAGCAAAGTTTACATCATCTGTGGCATCTAAACTAACAAAGTCAAAATCTCCGACACCTGCAGCAGATGAAGCCAAGCCACCTGCGGTATCTAATCCTGTTGCGTCCCAGGTTAGGGAATCAGATCTTACTGATAATCAAGTAAAGAAATTGGCAGAGCTTATTCAAACCAACATTAAAAAACGCAATAATCTAATGATCGGCGGCAAAGAGTACGTTATTTTTGCATATCAAGACACATTAGAGATAACTAAAAACAGGGAAATTTGTGAAATAATTGAGTTTAATATCCCGGGCAGTTCAACCATATTAAGTGTGGACAAAAGTATCTTGCCAGCTCTTTTGAAAGACATTAAGTGAATAGAGATTGTCCATTTCAGGAATTTTTATACTATTTAGCGTAAACAAAACTCTTTAATTTAATAGTCATATCCTTTATTGATAAATATATGGGCTCATGTTCATAAAATTATCCAAAAATAAGGAGAGTACTATGCTAACCACTAAGAGTCTAGATAAGAGCAAATGTTTACAGGTTATCAATGATTTCTTTAAGGAATGCCAAGTGTGGTGCGGACCTGCTGCCAGAGTTCCTTCTGTCAGCGAAATTGAAAAGCATCTTTCAAAAAATTTTCAACTATATAATAATGGACATCTTGTCGCGCGCAGCGCCGTCAATTATTTAGAGCGATTGCAAAAATTTCAAAAAAAATATTCCAGTTTTAAAATTTCTCAACCCATTGAAGAGCCATTGATACTGGACAATCAGGTAGCCATGTATTATCAACTTGACTTGACCACAAAGACAAATCAGCACAAAACAGTATATATAATGGGCCTTGGGACAATTGAAGACAATAAAATATCCAAATGGGTTGAAGTGACAAACGAAAAAGGGGCAGGAAACTGGGATAGTTAATTTTAAAAGAACTCGAATGTATACCGAAGGCGGTTCAAAAGTTGGCATTTTGACAAGGAGGCTGCTCAAAATTTTTCGTCTGGAACGAGTGACCATTGCCTATGGCCAAGGCACGAGTGAAGACAAAAATTTTGATGCAAAGCAGGGCGCCGTCAAAAACCAATTTTTGAATCACGTTCGGTATGTACACAAACAACTCTTGAAGTTGTTTGTGTATGCTCATTTCAAGTGAAAAGAGAGGTTCTTAAACGGAGGTAATATGATCCGCAAGCTAAAAACCGGAAAGTATAGAATTTACTCAAGATCGATAGATCCTCGTACGGGAAAGCACCGGAACTTAGGAACATTTGATACAAGAGAGGCCGCTGTCAATCACGAAAGACAGATCGAATACTTCAAAAAAAATCATTAGGAATTTGTAGATTTTAACTTCTTCTGTCATTAAAGTGTTCTCTGTCTTCCACTTTGACTTGGCGAAATACCCAATGAAAGATGGGAGAAAACACAACTGCGACAACTAAAAGATAGGCCCCGCTCCCGAAAATAGAATACGTCGCGACAAAAAGTTTTCCGTTTTCAGTTTGGGGGTTAGTCAAAGTACCAACCCCTGATACGATCATGGCTGCATTGGTGTAGGAATCTACCCAGCCGGTTTTCTCAAAATAGCGGTATCCCAAAATTCCGATGAGCAAAATGAGGACAAGTGTAATGAACCCCAAAACCAGATTGCGAAAAAAGTGACGAAGAAAACTCCTTATCGCAGAGTAGTCATTGTTTGGAGTCACGGGAAGTTTATTCATGACCCAGCCTAATCTTCGTTGATTCCAAGAAAATGATTAAGAGGTCCGACAAGAAAACGCCAAAGGATAGCATAAAGAATAGGCCCGATGAGCAAAGGAAGATAATTACAACACTCATCAACCCCTAATAATGTGGGGATTTTTAAGGCGAAGACACCGAAACTTGCGACTAACAGTCCTAAAACAGCTCCTGTAATCAAGAGACGATACGAGTCATTTTGAGGCAAATATTGTAAAAAAAATACAAAATAGAGAATGTTCCAAATACCCCAAATCCATGGAATAAAATGGAAAAAGGGAATAGTTAATATTTGTGATTTTCCCGCCTCTTGAGCAACGAGCATTAATAAGGGAAGGACAAAGCTTGGTATTGTCATTCCTGCAATAAACATTTTGAGATATCTCATGTTTTCTCCCTGTATAAAAAATTACACCCCATAGATGCGGGCACGGGCACGCTCACGGGCACGAAATCAACTTTTCATTCACTGCATAGACAGTCAAGCGGCCAATATCCCAATAATCTTGCGATATTTGCTGCAATAAGGTAGGCCGATGTCATCGGACTGCCATCGATGGCCTGAGGAACAATCGAATTATCGGCAACAAGCAAATTCTCCACACCATAGACTCTACCAAGGGAATCAACGACTCCCCCTTGATCCAAAGGAGCCATGCGGCAATGGCCCTGATAGTGGAAGTCGGTACCTGCAATGGCTCTAATGTAAGCCTCTACCAGACTAGCATCCTCGAGAATGGCGGGATCCGGCAAGATCAATTGGTATTGGGGGTCGATCCTTTGAAGTTCCTTGGCCAAATTTTTCACATAGGTTTGAAATGTCATCGTTAACAGCGCCAAATCTGCGGGATTGGACAGTAATCCGAAATTAATCAAAGGCTGACTTAAGGGGTTATTGCTGGTGATTGTGATTGTTCCTCTGCTCTGAGGCTGAAGAAGATCGACGATAACAGGTGTGATTCCTGGAATTGCATCGATGGGAGCAAAGCGTATTTGCCGGCCGGAAGGATTCTCTGTAGGGGAGGGAAGATTGGCGACCCCCGAAAATATTGTCGTTGTCCCGGCTGCTGAATCTTTAGGATTTGTCGCAAACACGATGTTCACAGGTGTTTGATCGATCAACCCCTGTCCTACATTTGGGTTGTCATAGATCACAGGGATATTAAGAGATTGTAAAACAGCAGCAGGGCCAATTCCTGAATGAAGCAAAAACGGACTGCTTCCCAATCCTGCACAGACGATCACCCCTTTTCTTGCAAAGGCTTTTTTGGATTCGCCATCCTCGAGGTATTCGATGCCAATGGCTTTATTTCCACTCCAGATGACGCGAAGGGCTGTGCTGTTGAAGTGAACATGCAATTTTGTGCCGTTTGCACCAAAACCGTCCGGCTGCATGATATGTTCATTCAAAAAGGCATTCGCACCGCTGACCCGATAAAAGCCATTATTGCCTCGGTGCGCGGATTGCATTTGTGTTGAGGCGCCAATGGGTGTCAGGGGGTCATTATAATCTTCGAGAAAGGGAACTTTGGCTGCCAGGATTGTAGCTTCGGCAAATTTTTTTCCTAATGGACTCGCAGGAGGGTTTTGAGTGATTTTCAATGGGCCCCTGTATCCTCTTGCTTTTTTGTTTGCAGTTTTTCCATCGTAGTCTTCGAGCTGTTTATAAACTTGCATCAATATGTCTACAGACCAGCCTGGCCCGGCAATCGACTCCCATTCGGCCAAAAGCTGGGGGGTAAGGCGCACCCAGGCCCCGGCATTGACTGCTGATGCCCCGCTGAGAGGCTGTGCAATGACCCAGGATAAAACGCGGTCATCGGCAAAACTTTGAGGTACAGTTTGCCCCGTTTCATACAGTTTTTTCACCGAAATATCGAGCAATTGAGTGAAGTCAGTGAAGCCTTGGAAGATATTTGGGCTTAAAGAAAGTTCAAGTGTACTTAAATCAGAAGGGGTAGAAGGGGTGCCTAAAAAACTCGCACCGACTGAAAAAGGGATATTTTGTGCATATTTGGTAATAAATGATTCTGTAAAGTTTTTACCTGAATGAATAGCGACAACAGAGGTTCTTTTATCTTCGCAGAGTTTGCCGGTGATCAGGCTACCGGCTGTCCCTACGCCTACGACAACATAGTCTGCTTCTTCATGTGCGTATCCCGCTTCCGACAGAAATGAGAACAGGCAGCATACGCCTAGTATAAGTTGTTTGTGTATATACATCTTTTTCCTATAGGGGCGGATGTTCCGGGTCTAAAACGTTAGGATTGGTGGAACGGCGCGTGTGCGAATCGATAACGATGATCTCATTGCGTGTAACTGGTCTAAACATCTTATTTCGCAAATGGTGACATGGAGTACAGCTTGGTGGATCAAAAATGAGATCGAGAGGAATGTTCAGGATAATAGTTGCCTGGCCGTTCCAGTTAAAGTAGGTGTCATAGGAAACAATGGTCTCTAATGAAATATAGTTCAGATAGGATAGATCGGCTCTTAACTGTGCCCCCAGTGCCCTTTTATGTGTTTTGTAAAAGGCATTGACCGTTTTTGCTGAGGTACCCCAATATAAATAAGGCCCAAGTCCGATTCTAATATTGAAATCATCGTTTAGGCAAAAGCGATATCGTATCAGAGTATCGACTCCAGTCATGGCAAATTGTTCTTTTGCTTTTAATAGAAAACCCGGTATTCGGGTTTTCTTGTTATGACTGTCAGCAATGCTGAAATTGTACGAAAATTCATAAATATTTTTTGTCTTATGACCGACAGGTACATAGCCGTTGACAAATACGTCCCATTGGTTGCCGGACACTTCCAATCCGAAGGAAACCTGGTGATAATTTAGCCTTTTGGTCTGCAAATAATCGTAAAAGGCATTGATCCCCCAGATTTGATCGAAGCATTCGTTGAGGTATCTGACTCCGCCGCCTGCATTTGCTGCATATTTTCCATTGTTAAAGAGGTGGCCCCTGACGTCCAGAAATGAAGTCAGATTTCTGTCCCAGACAGATTTTGATACAAAAAGATCCAGCGAGGTGTAGCCGATGGAATATCCAAGGCCGCTCCCTTCTGTATGATGCAAGGACATTTGGTAGGGAAATGGGTCTTCCATGCTATGTGCATGAACAAAGTAACAACTTAAAGTCAAAATTAACAGTACGCAAATCTTCATAATCAACCATATAATTGTAAATTTAGGTTATACTGCTTTTTATGATTTTTTTTCAAAAACTTTTTACTAATATTTTTTCTAAAAAAACTTGATTTATCCCAATGTTTTTTCTAAAATTATAGAATTTATCCCCATGTTTTTTCTAAAAAAGCTTGATTTATCCCCATGTTTTTTCTAAAATATAACTAAAAGAAGGGTAGCTATGCGAAGAGATCACCTGAAGTTTTTGAAAAATTGGCGTAACGACCCTATTCGCGTTCCTTTGTTGATTAGAGGGGCTCGTCAGGTGGGAAAATCGTGGCTGGTGGCTCTATTTGGAAAAGAATTTTCCTCCTATATCGAGGTAAATTTTGAAAAAGACAAAAGGGTGCATGCTCTTTTCCCTTCTCATATTTCCCTTGAAAAAACGCTGGAACAACTGCAGGTATATACACAAAAGAAAATCATTCCGGGCGAAACTCTTTTATTTCTGGATGAAATCCAGGAGTGTCCCGATGCCATTCGATATTTACGCTACTTTAAGGAAGAGATGCCTGAACTTCATGTGATCGCCGCCGGGTCACTCCTCGAATTTACTTTAGAAAAATTGGGTATAGCTGTGGGAAGGGTAGATTACTTGTTCCTGTATCCTCTTTCATTCATGGAATTTTTGACTGCGAACCAGCGCGATGATTTACGGGAGAATATTGAACGTGAAAACATCGATCCTGCCACTCACAAAGTAATTTTGGATTATTTGAGAAATTATATGTGGCTTGGAGGAATGCCGGCTGTAGTTGATACATGGCTTACACACAAAGATTCCTCTTTGTGTCAAAGGGTTCAAGATCGAATCATTAAAACTTATATCGATGATTTTCAAAAATATGCCAAAGCCCATCTGGTCGAACATGTAGGGCACGTGTTCTCTGCTATCCCAAAACAGCTGGGAAAGAAATTTAAATACACAAGTGTTGATCCCGATGCCAAAACCTACCCCATTAAACAAGCCCTTCATCTTCTAAATAAAGCAGGCATTACCTATCAGTGTTTTCACACCGCTGCACAATCATATCCTTTGGGAGCTGAAGTTGATGAGAAGAAATTTAAAGTTTTTTTCTTTGACATCGGGATTGCCCACAGAATTCTTGGACTCGACTTAAGCGAATGGGTGACTCATCCTTTGGAAGTTGAATTATTTGGATTCAGTGCAGAACAATTGGTGGCACAAGAATTGATTGCCTATTCCGAGCCCTCCCAAAAGGGGGAGCTTTACTATTGGCACAACGAATCGGTCACAAGCAATGCTGAAGTGGATTTTATCACTATCCATAATAAAACAATCATCCCTGTTGAGGTAAAATCAAAAGTTAAAGGGGGAATGAAAAGTCTAAATGTGTTCCTGGGAAAGCATCCAAAAAGTCCTTATGGGATAAAAATTTCAGAAGGGATGTTTGGAAAACAAGACTGCCTTCGCGAAATGCCCCTTTATGCTGTCAAGAATATATAAAATCTAATTAACGTCTTTTATGTCTCCTAAGTCTAAGCAATTAACGCGGAGGCGCAAAGGCGCGAAGACGCAGAGCATTAGCTAAAGTGTGTTCTTTTCTGTTGATTCAAAAAATATAAATATGTTTTTCAGTTTTCTCTGCGCCTTTGCGTCTTTGCGCCTCCGCGTTTATCCAATGAGAAAGATACCGGAAAAAGGACAGGCTTCTGCAATGGCGCGAAAGAGGTTTTTCATCGATAACCAAATAGCTGGAGTTCCTGAACTATTTTCATTCGATAATCTTTCGAAAATCGCCTTTACAGATTTAATAACTCTTAAAACGCCCGTGAAACTTCCAATAACGGGAATTGCCTTGCCGCATATGTTTGCTAATGGCTCTGCATCGTAAATAAATAAAGAGCTTTCATTTTTGTCTTTTTTGACAAAAATACTTAAAGCATCTGGTTGAACCTCTGTTCCTGTATAAAAAGTATTGGAATATCTGTACATACCTATAAATGTGCTCAATTTAGCCTCCATTGGAAGGCAATATAATAGCATACTAAAAGATTACAATCAAAAAAGAAGTTTTGTGTTTTCTCCTCGCTAGATATAATAAAATTTAAATTATAGAGAATACATAGATGTCGAATACAAAAAGAGATCCCAAGTATATTGTCGAAGCGATTGAACTTAAACATTATTATGGAACATATCTGGCTGTCGATCATATTACCTTCGGAATTAAAAAGGGGATGACCTTTGGCTTGATTGGACCAAACGGCGCCGGAAAAAGCACGATCATTAAAATGTTGACGACCTTATTACCCATCACATCTGGTGAGTGTTATATCAATGGGTATTCCGTCACGCAAAACCCATTAGAGGTGCGCCAATGCATCGGTTATGTTCCGCAGCTTCTTTCCGCCGATGGAGAACTTACCGGGTATGAAAATTTGCTCCAGTCGGCCAAATTGTATGGAATTTCCCGGCAATACAGGCAAAAGCAGATCGATGAAGCGTTGGATTTTATGAACGTGCGCGATTTTAAGGATAAATTGGTCAACAGCTATTCGGGAGGAATGATCCGCCGCCTTGAGATCGCGCAAAGCTTAGTGCATAAGCCAATCGTATTGTTCTTGGATGAGCCGAGCGTAGGACTCGATCCTGCCGCACGCAAAATGCTTTGGGAGCACATTAAGGAGTTAAATAAGCGGATGAAAGTCACGATCCTGATGACGACCCATGATATGGAAGAAGCAGACACCCTCTGCGATCTTGTCGCTCTGATCCATCTGGGAAGGATCATTGTCATGGATACACCAGGCAATTTAAAAGTCGCTTTAGGGCCAAAGGCCACTCTCGATGATGTGTTTATTTTTCATACCGGCAGTTCGCTTAAAGAACATGGAGATTTTGGCAATGTCAAAGAAACAAGAAGCACCATTTCTTATCTCTAACAAATGGGTCCAAAGGTCGGGGCAGCTCTTTGCCATTGTCGAAGCCGACATAAGAAAGTTACGACATGACCCTTATGAGCTGTTCACAAGAATGATACAGCCGGCCATTTGGCTGCTTATTTTTGGACAGGCAATGGCTAATGCAAGAGCGATCCCGACCGGTTCTTTGCCTTATCTTGACTTTATAGCCCCAGGCATTTTGGCCCAAAGCATCTTGTTTATTTCGATATTTTTTGGAATTTCTCTGATATGGGAACGCGATATGGGAACATTGCATAAGATTTTGGTTTCCCCGGCCCCAAGAAGCCTGCTTGTTCTTGGCCGTGCTCTTGCTGCCGGGGTGAGAGGGATATCGCAAGTATTTATTATCTATGTCATTTCCTTTGGTTTAGGAGTCCACCTTCGCTTCGATTTACTGGCGTTTATAGGTATTTGCATCATCGTCATGCTTGGGGGCGCGATTTTTTCCACCTTTTCATTGATTGTGGCGGCAATCGTAAAAAAAAGGCAGCGATTCATGGGAATTGGACAGGTGTTGACAATGCCGTTATTTTTTGCAAGCAATGCGTTATATCCAATCGATATGATGCCAAGATGGCTGCAGATCGTTTCTATGTTAAATCCCTTGTCATATCAGGTCAACGCTTTGCGCAATTTTATGATCACAGGCAGCGCAACTCCAATCGACCTCTTTACCGATTTTTCCGTTTGCTTTGTCTTTTTAATTGTCCTTGTGGCAATTGCCGCAAGGACATATCCTAAAATCCTTTATTAGCGTTCTTTCTTTTAATCTTTTGCAAGAGACTTGTCTTTTCGGGAATAACGGGTAAGTACGCCGCTTACGCATAATGCTAAAATAAACCAGGTCCAGCGCACGCTCTTCTGTATATCAAAAGATTGAAACTCCTGAAAAAGATTTCCGGACAAAATGGCAATTAATAAGACAGGGGCAACTATTTTCAGGAAAAACGTGTGTATATGTAACCGGTTGCCCTTTGTCCAAACCGGGTGAGTCTTGACTTCAATAGAGGCATATTGAAAAACAACGATCAGGGCCAAAGCGCCGATTAACATATTGGTCCCCATGACCATGGGGACCAATGCGTCGATCAGGTGGGAGGCATTTCCCATACAGAATAGACTTGCGAGCCCTGTCATCGCCAAAGTGGTTAAGGAAACAGCTTTTTTGCGCGACAGTTGAAATTCGATTTCAATATTACCTGCAATGCTTTCAATAATAGAAAAAACACCGGTAATCCCGGCAATAAACAGGCAAAAGAAAAATATGACTCCGATGACAGGTCCGACAATCGGCCCAAAAAATGTAAATATTTGCGGAAATACGATAAATCCGATCTCAAATGTAGAATCTGTTGACAAGATGGAGTCGAATGGAATGGATTGCATATGGCTGATATGCGCGAGACAGCCAAAAATCGCAGCTCCCGATATAAAAGAGACGGCAAAATCGCCAAGGGCAACATACATCATCGCTTTGGGGATATTGATTGTCTTCCCGGTATGCCGGGAATATCCTACGATGATCCCTAAACCTAAAGATAAGCTGAAAAACAGCTGTCCAAAGACATCGCGCCAAAGAGAAGGGTCGGATAATTTCGCGAAATCGGGTTTCAGGTAATAAAACCAGCCATCGATTCCTCCCGGAAGGATGGAGACGATAATCGCAAAAATTGTCATGATGATGGCAAGCATAGGCATGAAGATGGAACAGACCCGTTCAATACCATCCTTGACATTGCGTGCCAATACAAACCAGGCAATTGCGGCGACAACTATAGTTGAAACAAAAACAGGGATAGACAGCTGGCCAAAGTCTGTGATATCTGACGTTGTCTTAAGAAATAAATCCACAAAAAAGCCTTTTGAATCGTGAGGGATTGCGTTTACAGCCGAAAAATAGGTGTAGGCCACCGAATATCCGGTAAGTACAACATAAAATCCTCCAATAGACAAACAGGCGATCACTGCAAGCCATCCTAATGTTTTTCCAAACCTTCCCCACACGTTTCCGTAAGCTGTAACCAGGGGAGATTTCATGCTGTAGCCAATAATCCCTTCTAAAATTAAGAGGGGGATCCCTAAGATAAAGAGAGCCATTCCGTAGGGAATAAGAAACGCCCCTCCCCCATTTTTGTACACTTGCGCACTAAAACTTAAGATATTGGCAAAGCCGACAGCGGACCCGATTAATGACCAGATAAATCCTGCCTGACTCTTCCAGGCGGCGTCAGGAATACTTTGATTGTTCGACATAAAAAAAACCTCTAATAAATGGCAACTTTGAGAAGCCGTGAAAAAAAATAATTTTTATTTAACGTAAATACTGTTAACTACAAGAAAAAAAGAACTTTTGCTTTTATAAGCTTAGAAGGGACAGAGAAAGAAGGAGCAAAGAAGAAAGGGAGAAGACGACATGGTTTGAAGATGTGGCAGGGATATGTTGCCGGGGCGGCGTTGCATAATTACACGTAAACATTTTCTTATAAACTCCTTATGTTAGTTTTACAATAAGATACTATCATTTCCCGATTATTTTTTCAAGGTTTGTTTTTCTTAGGGATCAGGGCACAGGAAATTAGAATACTTTTTTAATCATAGAGAATGCAATGCACACAAAGAGGCGAGAAATAATAACAGGATAAGCAGGATAGACAGGATTTTCTTAAAAATTTATCCTGCCTCTCCTGCTTATCCTGTTTTTTTCCTCTGTAGTTTTAAAAAAGTGTTCTAATTTCCTGTGCCCTGTTCTTAGGATCCAATTTTATGTCGGTGTAATCTTAATCTTAATCTTGAACCGCTCCCCCCATCTATCTTCATTATAAGAGATTGTTTGAAAAATAAATCTTGGACAAGAATAACCTCATGTGATATACTTCAACTATTAACTTACAGGAAAGTAAAATGCATAATATGCACATAGAGTCCATTAGCATCCGAATTATTGTGGCTATCCACGTTAAAACGAGGTGCGGACCTATGTCTTAAAAGCATTTAGCTTAAAAGTCCTAAGGTTTAAAAAAACCGCACCTTTTCAAGGTGCGGTTTTTTTTTGCCGTCAAATTTTCAAAAAAATTGATAGATATACATTAAAAAAAGAGGAAAAAATGAAATATCAATGGTTGGTTGTCAGTACCGGGTTTGCTTTGTTTTCGATGTTTTTTGGTTCGGGGAATTTGGTTTTTCCCATCGCTGTCGGCAGGGAAAGCGAGGGGCATTACCTTTTTGCTGCATTAGGAATTATAGTAACCGGGGTGATCGTTCCTTTCCTTGGGGTATTGGGAATGATGCTTTATAAGGGAGATATTTATCATTTCTTCAGTTGCTTTGGAAAAAGAGGGACTTTAGTTTTTTCATTTTTGGCTCTTGGCTTGATGGGACCGTTTGGCGTTCTTGCACGCTGTCTGACTGTTGCGCATGGGGCTTTATTGCTTGTATTGCCCAACGCATCGCTTCCGCTTTCAAGCATGGTGATGTGCCTGGTCATTTTTTTTCTGGCTGCAAATAAGAATAAAATTGTGACGACCTTAGGTTCGGTATTAACTCCATTTTTGCTTCTTTCGATTGCTGTCATTGCTTTTTATGGATTAAACCAGGGGTCTTTTCCTGAAACGACTGCTTTAAGCGGCCTTGGCGCCTTAACCAATGGCTTTTTTCAAGGTTATCAAATGATGGATTTGCTAGCCGCATTTTTCTTTTCGCAATTTATCATAAAATACCTTACCAATAAACTGCTTGCAAGTCAACTACCTGTAGATAACGGAACCGATCATCTTTTAAATCACTTTTACAAAGCATCGCTGATCGGTGCGGGTATCTTGTCTGCAGTGTATTTAGCATTAGTGTTGCTTGGGTGGATGTATTCTCCTTTATTGGCCGAAACACCGCCTCAGGAAATGCTGGGAGAAATAGCCCTTGCCTCTCTTGGGAAGGTGGCAGCCCCATGCGTTGCTCTGGCTGTGTTGTTTGCATGCCTGACAACGGCTATTGTATTGACCAGTCTTTTTGCCGATTTTTTGCGTGCGGAAGTATCCGATAAATTAGGAAACAGGCAAGCCCTGGCCTGTACTTTGGGCATAGGCTTTGTCGTGTCGACTTTTGATTTTGCCGCTATTGCCAAGTTTTTAGGTCCGGTGCTTGAAGCAGTCTATCCCGCTTTAATTGTGTTAACAATAGTTAATATTGCCGGCAAACTTTTAGGGGTGAAATCTTCTTCGCATTGGCCCTTTACCCTGACACTTGCAGCTAAACTATGCTTTGTTTAAATTTTTCTAAAATATAATTAATTTGTGTTGGTGGTTTAAGATCGTAAATGATACGATCGGCTTGGGTTAAAAACAATAAAGAGGGTTTTTTATGGTTACAGAAGTTTATTCAAAACGCTCGTATCTTTATAACGAGCAAATACGAAATAATATCGATGCATTTATCAAAAGCGGATACGATAAGCTGACCTGTAATGAGCAGGGGCAATGGATCGATAAACAAAACAAGGCCAGAGTGGTCAAAGTAGAGAAAGCTTCAAATGAAACATCAATAATTGCAAAAGTACACGCATTTTTCATTGAGTTTCGGTTGTTTGTGCAATTTTTATTTCAGCCTAAATCAAAACTTAAATTTAATGCCGCCTTAGAGAAATTTGAAGAGGCAAAAAAAGGTAGTGATAAAGGTAAAGATAGTGCGTCAGTTGCATCAAGCGCATCTGATTCATCTAACGCATCAAGCGCATTGCCTCCAGGGACTCCCGATCCAAAAAAGGCACCTCCAGGAGCGCCGCAAACTCCTTTTATTACAGGGAAAACTGGGCAGCCAAAGCCTGAAGAACTCGCCAGGGAAATGGCTGAAATCGATACATTCACTGCAAAGATCGAGCCTTTGTGTGCGCGGGTAAAAGAGGCAATGAAGCAATATCAACAAAAAGAGGATGTGAGAGAAAAAAGTGTGGGTAGACTCTTGACGCACAGAGAAAAATTTAAGGAATTGGAAACAGAGAAAGCCAAATTACATTGGCTTGAACGAGGTAAAAGGGCTGAAAACAAGACAAATTGGAAAAAAGCCGTGAGTGGGGCGTTTAAAGAGTTGGATAACTTAGAAACAATAAGTAAAGACAAGGACAAAGAAGACGTCAAAAAAGCGATGAAAGATGGAAAAGACGATCTTGTCAGAGCTATTGGATCGATGGCAAAAACATGCTTGGATGGACATGTCGATCCAAAGTATAATCCTAAGTTTTTTTCCGCCTTAACTCTTGCACAAGTGGATGAGATAGGGAAAGACATAATAGCCAATATGGCGAATAAAAAACTCCTGCTGCAGCAGACCAAAGAGAAACTGGAAAAATGTGTTATAGGGAGTCTTGAGAATGGTGTAGTACAACTTGGAAAGAAGGTTGAACAACAGCTTGAAAAAGGTGCAGTGCAACTTGAAAAGGATATAGTGCAAGTGGGAAAGAGTGTTGAACAGCAGCTTGAAAAGGGTGCAGTGCAACTTGAAAAGGATATAGTGCAAGTTGGAAAGAGTGTTGAACAGCAGGTTGAAAAGGGTGCATCGCAGCTTAAAAAGGATGCAGTGCAGTTTGAAAAAACTGTTGAACAGCAGTTTGAGAAGGATAAAAAGCAATTGCAGACACCTGAAAAAGCTTCAGGCTCCGAGAAACAAGCGCCTGCTGGAAAAACTTCTGCAGTAAGCGCCGAGAAACAAGCGTCCCCTGACAAAGTTTCTTCCAAAAGTTCTGTCGCCAATAAAAGTGAAAAACTGCTCGTAGCCAAAAGCTAAAGGGCAATAGGAACACCAGAGCTTAAGGACAATAAAGACAATAAGGACACCAATTGAGGACAAAAACGACGTTAATGACTAGTCGTTAAGGTCCTCAATTGGTGTCCTTATTGTCTTTATTGTCTTTGATTTTATTGTCCTTATTGTCGTTTATTTTCCAATGCAGAATTTAGAAAATATTGCTGACAGAATGTCCTCTGTAATATCTGTCCCTAAAATCGATCCGAGCGACTGTAAGGCATGCCGCATATCCAGGCTTAAAAATTCCGGAGAAACATCGGAGGTTAGTCCATGGTTAAGCAGAAGACAAGAATCAATGCATTTCAGCAAAGCTTCTTTATGCCGGACATTGGTGATGAGAGTTTCATCGCGGTCAGGCGGACCATTTTTCCAGACCACAGCATCAATCGTCTGCCGTAAACCATCGAAACCGGTTTTTTCCAGTGCTGATAATTTGACAACATGCGGGGTAGAAAGCGTAGGCAATGGACCAACCCCTTTTAAGTCCATCTTATTCCATATCGCTACAGTTTTTTCCGGAGGCAGTCTGTCAATTAAGTGCAGGTCCAGCTGATCGAGTCCTTTAGCAGCATCCAACACTAAGAGGATGATATCTGCAGAAGACATAGCCATCTCAGATCGTCTGATCCCTTCTTGTTCGATCTCTTCATTTGTCGTTCTGATCCCGGCTGTGTCCATGAGTTTAATGTTGAGTCCATTTAAGCGCAAATAATCTTCAAGGACATCGCGCGTCGTTCCTGCAATTGGCGATACGATGGCGCGGTCTTTATCGAGAAGGGCATTCATGATGGAGGACTTGCCCACATTTGGCGCACCGGCAAGACACAAAGAAATGCCATCGTGAACGATCTTGCCGTCATGGAAGGTATCTGCAAGAGCTTGCATTTCATCCGTCAGATTTTTTAGGTCTTTGCAAACATCGCTTACACTTGCAAATTCCAACCCTTCCTCCGGGAAATCGACAAAGGCTTCTAAAATGGCGCCAATGTGGGTGAGTTTGTTTTGAAATGAAAGGATTTTTTTCGACAGATTTCCCTGCAGTTGTTTTTCCGCAGCATCGAGCGCCCTTTCATTTTTTGCCGAGATCAATTCCTGGACTGCTTCTGCCTGACTTAAGTCGATCCGCCCGTTCATAAAGGCTTTAAAGGTGAATTCACCGGGACGGGCCTGGCGCGCTCCTGCGGTAAGAACAGCGTCAAGTACGCGCCTCGTGATTAAATTTCCTCCGTGACAATGGATCTCAATTGTATCTTCCCCTGTATAGGACCTGGGAGCTAACATGGGGATCAATAAGACATCATCGATATGCTGCCCATGGATATTGACAATATTACCATAATGGACCGTATGGGTTTTATAACTGGAGATGCTGCCGGAAAATACCTTTTGTGCGACCTTTAAGGCTTGTTTGCCGCAGATCCGGATGATGGCAACTCCTCCTTCGCCAGGCGCGGTGGCGACAGCAGCTATTGTTTCATCTGGTTGATAGGCGTCATGGATAAATTTCATATTTGCCCCATGGTAACTTGATTCCGTTCGTGCCCGTGCCCATATTATTCGTGCCCGTGCCCGTGCCCCTGCCCGTGCCCGAATTTATTGATCATTTCCGAATGCTTTAACTCCCGCAAATTTCAAGCAGGATTAAGTTCGGAAAAGATGAATAGATACAGGCACGGGCACGCATGCTCTTACCCATAAGTCGCAAAATATCTGTCTGCAACGTAACATCGATGGATAAACGCAGAGACGCAGAGACGCAAAGACGCGGAGGCAAAGAGAGAGAAAATTCAAAATTAAATCCTGTTTTCCTCAGCGTCTCAGCGTCTCCGTGCCTCTGCGTTGAATTGTTAATTAGACTTATGGGTAATAGAATTCGGGCACGGGCAGGGGCACGGGCACGGGCACGAAAACTATTCTTCAGAGACGAGCGATATTATACTTCGGGTTGCCCATTATTTTCAATTATTTGATCGGGGGTAGACGAAAAAAGTTGCGGCAATAACGCAAATGGAGATATAATCAGCTAGAAAAGTAAATTTTAGGAGTATTTTTATGGTACGCATCAGTAAACAACAGGAAAGAAGAAGCCGATCTCCCCGTAGACGTCAAGCTCCCTCATTAAAAACAGGGGCGCTGCAGGACCAGTTGCCCGGCGGATTTAAACCGCAGTCTAATGCTCTGGAGGGAGATATTGCCTCGGTAGCTTTTATACCAAAAATCAAATAAACGGATCAATTATAATATAGGGAATCGTTATGTCCAGACACAACAGTTATGGCAAAGCAAATAAAGGCGGAGCTAAGCGCAATGTTCTAAAAAGGTTTGAACGCATTGATGTTCTTAAGAAGTTAGGACGTTGGGATGAGTCGCGTAAGCGAGTAACCGGTTTGCCAAAAACTCCTGTGCTTCCATAAAATGGAAGTACATGTTATACAGGAGCAAACGCACTTGGCTATTTGTACGTCAAGTGTTACTGCTCTTGTAAAAGATTTTCTCATTTATTCTCAAATGCAGTATGATGAAGTTTCAGTATATTTTGTTGATACCTCTGCTATCTGTGAGCTTCATAAGCAGTACTTCAATGATCCAAGCGTAACTGACTGCATTTCTTTTCCTATGGATGATGTAAATGAGGTGGGGTATCGTGTGATGGGGGATGTATTTGTCTGTCCCGAAACAGCCACAAGCTATGTCGCCGAACATGGTGGGGATGTCTATCATGAAGTAACTTTATATGTTATCCATGGGTTGCTTCATTTAATCGGTTATGATGATATCGATGACGAAGATAGGCAGGTAATGCGGCAGGGGGAGACCGACTATTTAGCGCATGTAACAGCAAAAGAGCTGTGGCTTCACGCCTAGTTGAAGGTATGACATTGTTTTTATTAGTGACTTTTTTTATTACCTTATTTTTTCTCTTAGGCACATTTTTGTTAACGGCGCTGACAAGCGCTTTTCGAAAATTTCATAAAAGTGATTTACAAAAGAACATCCTGCTTAGCGGCAGATGGTTTTTTTATCGCCCTTTTCATTTATATTTTTTTCGTAAGGCTGGGTACGAGGGGCTATTTTTTGCTGCTCTTTGCGCTCAAAATATCATGAGATGTTGCTATGTCGCGTCGGCAGTTGTCCTCATTTTAAATACAACATTCTTCACCTATTTACTTTCCGATATAAATGGATATCACATTCTTTTGATCGTACTGACTTGCCTGGTTTTTTTGTTGTTATCATTTATTTTTGGAGATTATTTGCCCCGGATGTTTGGAATACGTTACCCTGAAAAAACAATGACGGTTTTTATCCCTTTTGCTTCGTTGTTCATGTATGTAGTATTCCCAATTACTTATCTGGTTATGAAAATGTTCCGTTCTTTTTCCGGTTTAATTTACCTCGATCAATTAGATGAACCGGAATTGCAGGCAAAGCAAGAAATTATAGATATTATTCATGGCGCGCAACTGACCCCGGGAATTAATCCTCATGATAAAAAAATCTTTGAGTCGGTCTTGTCATTCAGGGAACGGATTGCCCGTGAAGTGATGGTGCCTCGAGTAGACTTGTTTAGCTTGCCGGCCCTGATGTCGATTAAAGAGGCGACTAAATTGATCGTTAAGGAAGGATATAGCCGTATACCAATCTATCGCAATACCATCGATGAAATTGTCGGTATTGTTATGTATAAGGATATTCTTAAAAAATTTCAGGAGTTTCAGGAAAACAATGAAGCTGCAGTTCTGGAGGCCCCATTAGAATCATTGCAAAAAAATGTCCTTTTCACACCTGAAACAAAAAAGATTTCCAATTTATTGCAGGAATTTCGCAAGAACCAGGTTCATATAGCAATTGTTGTCGATGAGTATGGTGGTACGGAAGGTATTGTCACGATTGAAGATATTTTTGAAGAGATTTTTGGTAATATTGGCGATGAATATGATACCAACGAAGAACTTCACAAAAAACAACCAGATGGCAGTTGGATTGTCGATGCCCGAATGAGTATTTTGGATGCGAACGAATTGCTGGAAATTAACATTCCGCAAGAAGATGATTATGAGACAATTGGAGGCTATGTGTTTCAAAGTGCCGGAACGATCCCTGCTAAGGGGTTTACGATTCATCGCGATGATTTTGACCTCGAAGTGATCAAATCGAATGAACGGGTTGTCGAAGAGGTCCGCATCAAACCCGTCGATCGCCATATTAAGAACGATCAAGCATCTGCTAAAAGCGAAATATAAATTTATATGATCATTGATTTTGTTTATCTCTCCATTTTTTTTGGCTTGATTGGGATTCCCTTGGGAGCCGGTCTGTTATGGGGCTATCAACGTTACCGGTTGCTCGATTTTAAACGGGTAGCTGCAAAGGTAATCCTTCAGGCGGAATCCGATGCTGAAGAATGCAAAAGGAAAGGCGATGAAGTTTTGAAGAAGATGCAATTTCAGCAACAGCGCGATTTTGAAACAATCTGGAGGCAAGAAAGGCATAAACTGCGATTAGAGGAGGACCGGATCAAGCAGCGCGAAGATAAGGCAGACCGAAGAATGGGAATGATAGAAAAAAAACTCTTCGATATCGATAAAAAGGAGATGACCCTAAGTTTGCAAAAGGAGCAATTTGAAGAAGAAAAAAAGAAGGTGGCCGGGTATGCATCGCAATTGCAATCTCAGCTTGAGCGGTCGGCTGGCTTGACTGCAGCTGAAGCCAAGGAACAGCTCCTTATGCAAATTGCAGGCGAAGTGAAACATGATATGGCCAATTATATCAGGCGCACGGTAAAGGAAGCTAAGGAAGAATCTGAAATTCAAGCCAGGTCTATCATTGCAACGGCAATTAACCGGTTGGCCGTCTCTTGCGTCTCTGAAGCGACGGTAAATACTGTAGCGATACCTAACGAAGAGATGAAAGGACGCGTCATCGGTCGTGAGGGAAGAAATGTACGGGCTTTGGAACGGGCGACCGGTATCAATATCACAATAGACGACACTCCCGGTGCGGTTGTTTTATCAGGATTCGATCCTGTGCGTATGCAGATAGCCAAAATGGCGCTGTCTGAATTGATTCAGGACGGGAGGATCCATCCCACGAGTATCGAAGAGGCCGTCGAGAAGGCGAAGGGCAATGTACAGCGTTTGATAAAAAAACACGGGGAAGATGCAGCATTACGAGCTGGCGTAATCAATCTTCATCCCGAATTAATTATGCTGCTTGGCAAGTTAAAATTCCGTTACAGCTATGGGCAAAATATTTTAGAGCATTCCTTAGAAGTCTCTTATCTGATGGGGATTATGGCTGCGGAACTTGGATTGGATGTACATTTAGCAAAACGGATTGGATTATTACATGATTTTGGCAAAGCGGTCTCTCAGGAGATTGACGGCTCTCATGCGGTGATTGGACATGAACTTGCATTGAAATATGGGGAACTGAAGGAAGTAGCCAATGGCATCGGCTGTCATCATGGGGAAATGGAGCCTATCACTATAGAGGGTTCTTTGTGCAGTGCAGCTGATGCAATTTCTGCATCGCGTCAAGGGGCCAGGATAGAGAGTGTTAATGAGTATATAAAACGGTTAACGCAGTTAGAAGAGCTTGCAGGTGCATTTCCGGGTGTGCAAAAAGCCTATGCAATGCAAGCCGGAAGAGAATTGCAAGTATTGGTGCTTCCGGATATCATCGATGATGACGGGGTGATCAATTTGGCAAGAGACTTAACGAAGCAAATCGAACGCGATTTACGCTATCCGGGGAAAATCAAAATCACAGTGATTAGAGAAAAGCGTATAGTTGAGTATGCAATGTAGGTCCAAACAAAATAAAGAATTGGTTGACGTGCCCGTGAGCGTGCCCGTGCCCGTGCCCGAATTTATTATTTCCGAAAGATAAATAAATTCGGGCACGGGCACGCTCACGTGCACGTAAACTCCTTTTCAGTTACGAGTGGTATATAATTTAAATGGGGGTATTTTTTTCATGCGACGATCGATCTGCTACTGCGAACCTGGTCAGGCCTATGCCGGCGAGGTGAACACATGGAGTTTTATTTATACGCCGAGCGTTCACTTGCCGAAAGGGGCCAAACTGAAATTTGATTTGGAAAGTTTGGGACGGCACGCCGACTGGGAACTTCCCTCGACTAATCTAAAGAAAACGTCTAATGTGATTTATGCGTTGTTGGAAAACAAAAGGATAGTCCAGGCAACGGAAAACAAGGTTAAAGGAGGAAAACCTTCAGCATTTGAATTTGTTCTTCCTGCCAAGTTAGAAGCCGGTAGCACATTCACGATTGTTGTTGGCTCCCCCAAATCTCCCGAAAAGGGAACAAGAGCGCAAGTCAATGCGCAAAGACGGCGTACTTTTAATTTGTACATCGATCCAAAGGGCAAAGGACAGTATGAAGACCCCGAAGTATTTTCCATGGATATCCGGGGGAATGAGTTAAGCAATATTCGCGTGATCGTACCATCCTTTGTGATCAAAAATAAACGCTTCGATGTGATTGTCCGTTTTGAAGATAAGTATGGAAACTTAACCAGCGAGGCGCCTGATGATTTGCTCATTGAATTATCCCATGAGCACTTGCGGGAAAACCTTAACTGGAAACTTTTTGTGCCGGAAACTGGTTTTATCGCGCTGCCAAATCTGTATTTTAATGAAGCGGGCATTTACACAATTAAATTATTGAATTCGCAAACGAAAGATATTTTTAAATCGCCGCCGATCAAGTGTTTTGAAGATACAAACCAACATTTATTTTGGGGGCTGCTTCATGGGGAATCAGAAAGGATCGATGCAACAGAGAACATAGAGAATTGCCTGCGTTATTTTCGCGATGATTTTTCGGGGAATTTTTTTGGAATTTCACCCTTTGAAAGTCAAGAAGAGACCTCGAATGAAATTTGGAAATTTATTTGCCAGTATGTTGGTGATTTTGATGAGGCTGACCGCTTTACCACTTTTGTTGGATTTCAGTGGTGCGGGTCACCTGGTGTTGAAGGGATTAGGCAAATTGTTTATGCCAAAGACGGGAAACAGATTCTACGTAAAAAAGACCCCAAATACCATACATTAAAAAGTATTTACAAAAATTTTTCACCAAAAGAGATGATTGCTATTCCTTGCTGGACAATGGCAAAGGGGTATGATTATGATTTTAAGGAATTCGATCCAAATTTTGAGCGTATCGTTGAGATTTATAACTCTTGGGGATCATCTGAATGCACTAAAAAAGAAGGCAATGTTTTACCGATTGCGTCAAGCGGAAAAAGCGGAGTTTCAGAATCGGCTGAAGGGTCTATTCAAAAAGCTTTATTGCGCAATTGCCGCTTTGGATTTGTGGCAGGAGGCCTTGACGACAGGGGAATTTATAAGGAATTATATGAGGCAGGGCAGTTGCAATATCCTCCCGGCTTGACCGCGATTATCGCGGTTGAGCACAATAGACATTCGCTTTTCGATGCGTTATATAATCGTCATTGTTATGCAACTACTGGCGAGCGTATGGTAATTGGATTTCATATCGCAGACGCAATGATGGGCGATGAACTGCATACCGGGACAAAGCAGGGGCTTAAGGTGAACCGTCATATTTCAGGATATGTTGCAGGGACCAAAAGGATTGTTAAATTTGAAATTATCCGCAACGGTAAAGTCATTGAGACATTAGAATCGAAGGATTACTGGTTACATTTTGCTTATGATGACATGACACCTCTTGAAAAAGTTGTTGTGAACGCAAAAGATGGAAAACCCCCCTTCGTTTATTATTACATTCGTGTCACGCAAGAAGACGGACACATGGGATGGAGCTCGCCTATATGGGTTGACCTTGTGCCGCCGGCCCCGGTCGTCAAATCTAAAGGGGCTGAATCCGCAAAACCCGTTCCTGCGAAACCAGTATTTGATATAGACGATGAAGATGATGACGATGAGGATGAAGATGATGACGGCAATTTTTAATAAGGAAGGGCCTTAAGGACAGAAAGGAACTTCATGGATTACATGGACTTCATGGACTTCATGGACGACATGGACTTCATGGACGACATGGACTTCATGGACGACATGGACAATTCCGACCTGTCCATATCGTCCATGAAGTCCATGTCGTCCATGAAGTCCATTTTCTGCTCCTAACCTAGGGCGCGGGCACGAAATCCTTAATATCTTTCTTTTTTAGTGTCCCTATTGTCCGTTTGCTTCATGGCTTTTTTGGGAATATTCAATATACGCGCTTTATTGATCAGCCGGTCGTTAGGGTAGCGTTTGAGATTAGCTTCAGGAGTGACTTCAGCCATTTTCAGAACGTCGCCTATATGAGTTGGGCCCGCAAAATGATACACGCCCGGATTTTTTACCTCTCCCCGTACAATGACTTCGAAATGTTTATCCGGATGAGAGAGGAACTGAGCGGCTGTTTTCTCATTACCTCTCGAAAACGATGCCGTGAGGGCTATCAAAATGATAATGGCAATGAGCAGCCAGGTAACAAGCCACTCATGTATTCTTAACGAAGTTTTAAAATGTACTTTCATTAATTTGCATTTGCGTTATGATAGCAACGATCCAGCGGGCAGGTGTTAGACATGATAATTGATCGATGTAAATTTTCGCAAATTGTTTGCAGATTTTCCTTATCCTTTGCAAGTTCCCTTATCCCCATATTTCTTTTAGCTTGCGCCTCTTCCGATGAATCGCAAGATTTGCAGGGTAAACGAAATTCGCAACAACAAGCAGAGTATATTTATCGCAAACACGACGAATTTTTATTTACTATCCCCCCTCCCAAAGTGCTCTCATCGCCGATCTATCCGTGGGATAAAAGAAATGGAGGTCTTCCCTTAAAGATCAATAAAGAATTTTTCCGATGCAAGGGAAATACGTTAAATCCTTGTCATGTAACCAACCTGGATGGAGAACAGGTCCGCTATTATGACTGTGGGGGAATTCAAAAACATGGTTTGCCCTTAAAGAATGGGAAGGAATTTATCTATCCCATTTTAATTGATTTAATTAATGATATTCAAACACGCGCTCATGCCCGGGTTGTGATCACCTCTGGTCATCGATGTCCGGAACATAACAGCTACATCGATCCTTCCAAGGAAAATCAAACGTCAAAACACATGATAGGTGCTGAAGTTTCATTTTATGTTCATGGAATGGAACATAAGCCGGAACTGGTGATTCAGTATATTCAGGAATTTTATCAACGAAATTCCGCCTATGCAGGGAATCGCCAATATCAGGAATTTCATCGCTATGAAAAAAAAACCGATGTCGAGACCCCTCCTTGGTTTAATAAGGAGATATTTATAAAAT
>Ga0207078_1023_pt1 | contig 38774 bp, 29 predicted proteins | sample Alteio_BWMinHeat_60_FD_153579 | JGI IMG/M metagenome (GOLD analysis project Ga0207078, IMG submission 153579) | Enriched cells from forest soil in Barre Woods Harvard Forest LTER site, Petersham, Massachusetts, United States -... | ecosystem: Environmental > Terrestrial > Soil > Temperate forest >... | reverse complement strand
TGTGAGGTGAGCTCAGGAATTGTTCAAACTGTACCATTTCTTCATCCTGCAAATCTTCTGAGTCCATTTTTTGCTTTTTCGCAGGATTTTCATCCTGAGTTTCAGGAGTTACAGCTTGCAACATGTCGTTTTGAGGGCAGTTAACAATTTGCGATATGGGTTTTGAAAGTTGCTTAACAAATAGACCGATAAATTGAGCATGCGCCTTTAGAATAGGAGCGTATTCACCCCACATTGAAGCTCCCATATCGCCTTGAAATCTATTTTGCTTTTCCTGATCCCAGCCGGCCGCAAGTTTTCGAAACAACTGTTCATCCTCTTCCGGGAGTCGAACAGAGCAACAAAGATTGCGGAAAGAATAAAAAAGAGCGGTGCTCTGCTTATACTCAGGCTCACACATCCAGGCAATAGCTGCAGCCACGGCTTCTTGCTTTAAGGCCAATTGATAAACCACCGGTTTGGCTTTAGTCCAGTCGATGGGTACTTTGGCAATGGTTTCCTGCATGATAGTTGACAGTGGCGTGTTTCCCGGAAAAGTATCGGCGTTAATCTTCAGGGAAGTAACCGAATCCATGCATTTTTTGACGAGATGAGCGCTTTCTTGTTTTTTGATTTGAGTACAAGGTCCTTGAACGAATTGGGCTGTTAAATCATTAATAAGCCAGCGAGGTACACCTGTAGTTTTACAGTAAACCTCCTGCCAGCTATTCCAGGCAGCATAACCTTGAGTTTGTTCTTTCCAAACTTTGCAGACCCTGGAACAGCTTGGGCGTTCCTTAGTTGGAAGACAACTATATACTAAATAACTTAAGACCGGTTGGAATCCGGATGTTGATGAAATGCCTGACATAATTTTCCTTCCATGTGTTTTTGTTTAAATATACCTTTATTATAGGTTATACCGAACGTGATTCAAAAATTGGTTTTTGACCGCGTTGGCTTTGCATCAAAATTTTTGTCTTCACTCGTGCCTTGGCCATTGGCAATGCTCCCTCGCTCCAGACGAAAAATTTTGAGCAGCCTCCTTGTCAAAATCCCAATTTTTGAACCACCTTCGGTATACAGGGCTTGCCCATTTTGCACTAAACCGGCTATAAATTTCAATAAGTTTTCCTATCGGTAATATGGGAATACGTGGTACATTCAAAGCAAAAAATCAATAAAGGACCTTTATGAAATTATCACATACAAAACTCATTGTGTTATCGGGATTGATCTGGTTTGCCATAGGCGTATATTTGCTTCAACTGGGGCTCGGTCTTCTTTTAGGCACGCTTCATGCTGGCGCAGACGTTCCCACTCCTCTGATTCATACCCTCTCTCCCTGGATTGTAACGGCTCAAACAGCAGTGTTGGGGTTGATCTTGCTTGGATTGTTTATCGGGTATTTCAAGGGCCGCTATGTGCTGGGGAAATCAGCAAAAAGAGGGGTATCGCGCATTTTATCCTTTCCAAGTCCGGTCCCGTTATCGAAAATTTACAGTTTAAAATATTATCTGTTGCTTGGCCTTATGGTGGGCCTTGGAGTATCGATCAAGTTTTTAGGTATCCACAACGATATCCGGGGCTTTATCGATGTCGCAATCGGGGCCGCGCTCATTAATGGCGCAGCCATCTATTTTCAGTGTGCCCAGACAGCTAAAGCTCAAGTCAGGACCTCTGACGACAAATGACAGTAGTGGTGGACTACAGTCTCATTCTAATACTGTCCGGGACTTCAGCATTGGCAATAAGCTTAACTTATTGCCAATAAAGGTTCCTATTAAGAATCGGGTGTAGGCGCAGGTAGGGGTAATGAGCTTGCCTTGTGAGCATCAAGAATACCTTTAATTTTATATGCCCGGTTCAATCGAAATTGATCATATACCTTCTGATATGTCTTCTCCAAGGCCCTCAATGCCGCCTTTCCAACGTTGCTGTCTCCGTTGCAGTTAACAATTTGCGATATGGGTTTTGGAGGTTGGTCAACAAATAGACCGATAAATTGATCATGCGCCTTTTGAAGATGATGATAGTTATCACTTACAAAAGTTTCCAGTTCTCTCAGAAACATCTTTTGCCTGTCCGGATACCTGTTCCAAAATTCTTGAAATGGCTTTTCTTCGGCGGAAAATTCAGCATGGAAGCAAACATTGCGGAAAAGTACAAAATGAGCGAGCTTCCGTTCAGGCTCGCTCAACCAGGCAATAGCTGCGGCCACGGCTTCCCGCTTTAAGGCCAATTCATAAACCGCTGGTTTGGCTTTGGCCCAGTCGATGGGGTTTTCGACAATGGCTGCCTGCAAGGTTTTTGCGAGTGGCGTGTCTCCCGGAAAGCTTGCGGCGTTAATCTTCAGGGAAGCAACCGAATCCATGCATTCTTTAACGAGTTGAGTGCCTTGGAATCCTTTGATTCGGGTAAAATAACTTTTAGCCAAACCGGCTGTTAAATCTTCAATAAGCCAGTGAGGTGCATCTGTATGTTTTTTCAATATCAAAGCCTGCTTCCAACTCTTCCAAGTACCGGGTATTGCATCGTCAGGCTTCACTCTCTTGTTCTGCCTGCAGTTTTCCTGTGTCTTAGCACTAGTTTTGTCAGATTCATTGCGTAGTAGAAATAACCAATAAGCCTGGATGTGTTCATTCCAAACGTTGCTGACCCTGGAACACCTTACGCATTCCTTAGTTGGAAGATAACCATATACTATACGTTCTAGACCCGGTTGGGAGTATAATACTGAAAATTTATCTGTAGATGAAGTAATTGTCATAATTTTCCTCTTCTTAGAACCTGTTCAAAATCTTTCTAATTGTTAAATATAAACTACCACAGAGCCCACAGAGTACACAGAAAGTGAAAAAATACCCCTCTGTGTACTCTGTGGGCTCTGTGGTAGTTTTAAAGGGTTATGACATCGCCACTAAAGTTTTGTAGACAAATAAACTTCAAGAGCTAAGAGATTGTCTATTTAAAAGATTTTGAACAGGCTCTTAGAAAATGAAGCCTCCCCTTTTTACACTAAACCGATGAATAATTTCAATAAGTTTTCCTAGTCCCAACTTTTGAACCACCTTCGGTAAATTATATTAAACTCTTTGCGTCTTCGCGCCTTTGCGTTGAAAATTCGCCTGCCCTGACTAATCTAAGACTTTTGCAATTGCTCTTAATGCCGTTTTTTAGAGGAAAGCGACTTTCCAAAGCCGAAAAAATCTTTAATCGGTTCTTGCGGCGCACAATTCCTGGACCATTTTTTCCGGATCTGTGATTGGTTCTAAACAAGTTTCTCCCTGACAAATATATAGGGTGGTTTTGCCCTCGACGGGGATTTGGTTTTTGAGCGACGGGATCAGGTCTGCAAGCGTATCATCATTCATGCCGGCAAAAATGACATAACGGAAAAGCTGAAGTTTTTGAAAGAGATGTCCTCTTAAGAGTTTTTTTAAATCTTGAGACTGGTTCAATGCAACGACGACCCGTACCGGTTTTTGTTGATAATAACGGATCAAATTGAGCATATGATAACAGTAGCCGATCGAATAGCTGTCGATATAGGGAGAAACAGCCTTTAAAATATCTTCCGCCTGCGCTAAGTAATGGCTTTCTCCTGTCAACCGATATAGACGCAATAAATTTTCACAGTGGATTGCATTGCCGGAAGGCTCTGCGCCATCTTGAAACGTGCATTTGCGGATAAGGACGCTTTCATCCAGCCCATCCGTCTGATAAAATGCCCCATCTTCGGATTTAAAATCCTCATATAATGTTTTGGTCATTTCGATGGCCCATGATAACATATCCGTCCCTTCACCTATTTCAAAGAGGGTGATAAGTCCGCGAATTAAACATGCATACTCATCTAAGCCTGCCATGAACTGGCTGCTCCCTTCTCTCCAACGGCGCTGCAGGCGGTTGTTTTTGTACATATTTTCTTTAATGAATAGTGCAGCTTTGACAGCGGCATCGATAAATGTCTGATTTTCAAAAGCAGCTCCGGCTTCAGCCATTGAGAAAATCATCAAACCGTTCCAGGAGCTGATGATCTTATCATCCTTAAAGGGGTGCACCCGTTGCTCCCTGGCCAAAAAGAGCTGCTGCTTTTGTTTTGTCAGCAAATTGCCAAGCCATTGCGGATCTTTATTTTTTTTTGATGCAAATGTCTGTAAATCTTCAGGGGTATGAAGAATGTTGCGCCCGTCGAAATTTCCTTCTTTGGTAATCTGATAATATTCGCAGAAATACCCCGTCTCTTCATTGTCTCCCAAAATTTTGTACACTTCATCATATTTCCAGGTATAAAAAAGCCCCTCTTCCCCTTCTGAATCTGCATCTTCCGCAGAATAAAATCCGCCGTTTTTATCGGTCATGTCCCGGATAATATAATTTAAAATATCTGTGCAAACGTATCGGTAAAGACCTTTATTGGCAACCTTCCAACCTTCTAAATATAAGCTGGCCAATATCGCATTGTCGTATAACATTTTTTCAAAATGGGGGACGATCCAGCGTTCATCGACGCTGTATCGGGAAAACCCTCCTCCGATATGGTCATAGATTCCCCCCTTATGCATCATTTCTAAGGTCCGTTCCGTTAAAAATAAAGAGCGCGGGTCCCGGTAGCGCAATGATTCATGAATAAGAAAGTTCCATTGATAGCCGATCGGGAATTTCGGCGCGCCATGAAGTCCTCCATAGACGGGATCTGCCAGTTGAAATAAGATTTCCGCATGATTTTCAATTTTTTCTTTTTTAGGAATTTGGCTGCCCTGGGTATGGACATCGCTTTTGATGAGCGAAACGATTTTGTCACCCCGTTCTATTAATGACTCTCTTTCTTCGCTGTCCCAAATTTTATGAATTTTTTCGATCAGGTCCACCATTCCCAATAAGTGCTGATTTGTGTATGGAGGCATATATGTCGCGGCAAAAAATGGATGTAAGGTTGGTGTGAGCAGTAAGTTTAATGGCCAGCCGGGTGAACCTGTCATCAGGTGTTGTGCAAATTCCATATATAAGCTGTCGATGTCCGGACGCTCTTCGCGGTCGATTTTAATGCTGATAAAATATGCGTTCATTAATTCGGCAACTTCTTCATTTTCAAAACACTCTTTTTCCATGACATGGCACCAGTGGCATGTGGCATATCCTATCGATAAAAAGATCGGTTTATTCTGTGCGCGAGCTGCAGCAAAGGCCTCTTCTCCCCAGGGAAACCACGTGACCGGGTTATGTGCATGTTGAAGGAGATAGGGGGACTTCTCATGAATGAGTCGATTTGTAAATTTTTTAGGTTCGGCCACATCATCTCCAATGGTTATATTTGACTAGCATACTACTCGTAACTGCAAAGTAGTTTTCGTGCCCGTGAGCGTGCCCGTGCCCGTGCCCGAATTTATTGATTATTTCCGAATTCTTTTTCCCCGCAAATTTCAATCAGGAAATAAAGTTCGGAAAAGATAAATAGATGCGGGCACGGGCACGGGCACGCTCACGGGCACGTAAACCAATTCTTCATTTTATTTATGTATAACTCGTCACTGTAGATGATCCTTTCAACTTTTGCAAGAAATTATTTAACACTTTAGGCATATAACACTTGTTTAGAATTTGAAGTTTTTTGGAGAGGGGAGCTATTTAATCCGGGGCACAGGAAATTAGAACGAATTTTTAAATTTCTCTCAACCAACAAAACTCTTAGCAAGTCTTGATCTTGATCTTAATCTCGATCTTGATCATAATCTTGCTATTCTGCAATTACAACTGTATCAGATTGTTTCGATGTTGATTGGATTGATAAGAGCCAACTAGAGAGCGAATTGTGTGAAGAGCTAGATTAAGATCATGATCAAGATCGAGATCAGGATTTGCTTAGAACCCTCTTGGTTGAGAAAAATTCAAAAATTCGTTCTAATTTCCTATGCTCTACTATTTAATCCGGGAGATATTGACTATTTTTAAGAATTTTGAAAGAATACGTGAGGGGCCTGTTCCCAAATGTTAATATATTTAAGTAAAGGAAAATTAGGATTTATCATGAAGCAGTTTTTAGGATATACCGAAGGTGGTTCAAAAGTTGGGATTTTGACAAGGAGACTGCTCAAAATTTTTCGTCTGGAGCGAGTGACCATTGCCTATGGCAAGGCACAAGTGAAGACAAAAATTTTGATGCAAAGTCGACGCAGTCAAAAACCAATTTTTGAATCACGTTCGGTATATGATCAGTATGGTACCCATGGGCAAAGCTTGCTAAAACGGATCTCATTAATAGCAGCCCTGGCAGCGTTTAGCGTAATAAGCCTTTCCTGTCCCTTATCGATCCATGCGGCTGCAAACGCCGTTGAAAATGCTGCAAAGATAAATCACCCGGCCGAATCGTCAGAAGAGATGCGATTAAAAAAACAGCTTCAGGAGACTACAAAACAACTCTACGAATACAAGGCGAATTTATTTCGTGCCTCCCATCCTCATGATACTGCTACGATCAATGATTTGAGTCAAAAAATAAAAGAATATGAACAGCAGCACGAGAATATCAGCCAATCATTGACGGCTCTTGAGAATGAATTGAAGCTTGCACGAAAGCAGATCGCAACATTAGAGATTTCGCTCGATGCATTAGCTGAAGTGAATCAAACACAAAAAAGTAACGGTGAAAAAAATGAAAAATTTCTTCGTGAACAAATTACCCCTATGCAAGAGCGGCTGTATCAGGCAAATCAATATATCGAAGAAGAAAAGGCCCTTTCAGAACAACTGGAACAAAAGCTTCAGTCATTGAACCATGAACTGGCCAGGAGTCGTCAAGATTATGAAGAACTGGAAATGCAGCATGCCAGCACCTTGGCCGATATGGAAAAGATAAGTCAGGAGCTCGAGTTAAAAAAGCAGCAGCATTCCCAAGTGAAAGAACAAATGGAAATGCTTGTCAGGTTGGCCGAAGAGGAAAAGCAGGCGCTGCTTTACGACCTTAACTTATCGAAAAAAATTATTGAACAAAAAATCGATTATACGAGTTTGCTGGAAGAAAAATTGAATGAAAGCATCCAGGCTCACACGTCTGAAATAGATAATACAAGAGGGCTAAAGGACAAATTACTGGAAGCATCCAATGAACTTGAAAACACCAAATCGTTGCATGAACTTGAAAAACAGGAGATCCATCTCAATCATCAACGGGACCTTGAAGAAAAATCAGAGCAAATTGAGCATCTTAACAACAATGTCGAAAAGCAGCATGGAGTAAATTACACCCAATATCAGGAAATTCTCGATTTGTCCTTAGCATTGGAAGAATTAAAGTCCCTTGTCCAACAGAGATCTCAGGACCTGGAAGAAAAAACGCAACATATTGAGCATCTTAACAAAAATGTCGAAGAACAGCATGGAGTAAATTGCACCCAATATCAGGAAATCCTCGATTTGTCCGCTGCATTGGAAGAATTAAAGTCCCATGCTAAACACAAATCCCAGGAAATTGAGCATCTTAACAACAATGTCGAAGAACAACATGGAGTGAATTGTACCCAATATCAGGAAATTCTCGATTTATCTTTAGCATTGGAAGAATTAGAGTCACTTGCTAAACAGAACCACCAGGCTAAAGAAGCGGAAATTGCCGCTCTTAAAAGTACAATCCGTGATCAGGACGAAACCATTGCCATTAAAGATCGTGAAATTGACTCGCTTCGGCAAGAAGCTAAATCCCCCGGCGAATAAGACGTTACGCTTAAGTATAGACTTTAATTCAACACAAAGGCACGAAGACACTAAGAGGGAAGAGTCTCTAGGACAAAATTTCTTTGTTTCTTTGGGACTTCGTGCCTTTGTGTTGAATTATTATAGATAACGCTTAAAAAGGTTTCAGTTTACTTATGGGTAAACTTATGCTTGCGCCTTTGCGTTGAATATTTCGCCAGCCCTAAGTAACCTAAGACTTTTGCAGTTGCCTCTTATTGCGGTTTGTTCTTGTCCTTTATCTTATGTTGCAAAAGCTTATCGATCTCCAGCTGGATTTGTTCCTCTTCAATTCTTTGAAAAAGGATCGAAGGTTCGTTTAAGAGCTGCCCTTCAGGAATATCCGTTGCAAGTGCCATTGTCCAGCCAAGCTCTTCTAAAGGTTTGCGGAAGCCCAGCATACTCCACAGCTTTGCCGACGCATCCGGGATGATTGGATTTGAAATCACGCTTAAAACTTTTAGACATTCAAGACAGCATGCAATTGTCAGATCCATTTCATTTTGTGTTTCTATTTGTTTTGCAAGCGACCAGGGACGTTTTGCATCGAAATAGACGTTGCCGGCCTGAGCCAGCTCCATGATATGTTGGGAAGCTTTTCGCAATTTAAATGTTTCATAGCATTCCTTAGCCTGTTCGGATATTGCGGCAATATCAGAGAGAAACTGACGGTCAATGGGCTGCAACATCGTCCGCTTTGGCATTTTGCCCTGGCATTTGTTTTTTGCAAATACTAATACCCGATTGGCAAAATTGCCAAATTTTCCTAATAGTTCCGTATTGCAGCGTAATTGGAAATCTTTCCAGGTGAATTCCGAATCGGCATTTTCAGGGGCGTTAGCGGCAATGACATATCGGATCTGGTCGGAAGAATATTTGGAAAAAAAGTCTTCCAGATCAATTGTCCAGCCATCAGATTTGCTGAATTGCCTTCCTTCCAGATTGTAAAATTCATTGGCGGGCAATTCATCTACGAGTTTGTATGGTTGATTTTGCCCCATTGTCATGGCAGGGAAGATCACAGCATGAAAGGGGATATTGTCTTTGCCGATGAAGTTGACAAGTTTTGTCTGCGGGTCCAGCCAATATTTTTTCCAAAGGTCGCTTACCCTTAAATGTTCAGCCCATTCTTTTGTTGCTGAAATATATCCGACAGGAGCATCAAACCAGACATAGAGAACCTTTCCTTCTGTGTTTGGAAGGGGAATGGGAACGCCCCATGTCATATCGCGCGTAATTGCCCTTGGATGCAAGTCTTCGATATAGTTTTTTACAAAATTAAGGACATTTGGTTTCCAGGCTTTATGTGACAGCCATTCCAATAATTGGTCTTTAAATTTATCCAACCGTAAAAACCAATGTTTGGTCGACCGGTGAACGAGGGGTGATCTGGTCAATTTAGACAAGGGGTTGATCAGATCGGTAGCTTCATAGCTTGCTCCGCATTTTTGACACTCATCCCCTCTTGCCTGATCAAATCCGCAGAATGGACATGTGCCGACAACATACCTGTCTGCTAAAAATCTTTGGTCGCTTTCCGAGTAGAGTTGATCTGTCAACCTCTCTTCAATATAGCCATTTGCCAACAGGTCAAGGAAATAGCTTTGCGTCAATGGAATATGACCTTTCCAGGTGGTGCGGGAGTAATGGTCAAAGGAAATATTAAGCGAAAGAAAAAGTTTGCGGTTCATCTCGTGAAAAAGATCGACGTGTTCCTGAGGGGTTCTTCCGGCCATTTCTGCGCTTAACGTTATGGCAATTCCATATTCATCTGAGCCGCAAATATAGAGAACATCATTTTTTTGCAGCCGTTGAAAACGGGCATAGCAATCTCCGGGAAGATAAGCTCCCGCAATATGTCCAAAATGAAGAGGGCCGTTTGCATAGGGCAAGGCCGAAGTAATTAAAATTTTGTTATTCATATATGCATTCTCAATGTCCCAAGAGGTCTACCGTTGTAAAAATCATCTTAGTGGGTTTTTGAACAATTAATACTTCCAAATCTGTGTATGGAACGCATTTCCATCCGATCAGTATCGATGTTTGCAAGTCGACATAAAGGGGCCCCGGGGATGCAAAAGCGTATTTAGCCTCGATTTTATTTGGAGATGGATGCGGAGAAGAATTTTCTGTCTGGAATCCTTCCAATGAATCGTGAGCGCCCCGAATGATCTCTTGCTGCTCTTCTGTTAAGCTTCCCCAGGAGACATAGACTCCCGAATGACGTTTTTGCAAAAAAGTCCAGTCAACTTCGATTTTCCCAAACCAATTAATGGCATTTGGAAAAATTCGTCCGGTTTGCCTGCAAAATGCAGCTTTTTGGAGGCTGAAAATCCGATTGTCATACTGAGAATAATTATACAAATAACGCAAGACCCGGACGGCGCTGTCGAAGGAAAGTTCAGATGCTCTACGCAAGGGTAACCGGCTATAGGGGCTGCAGGAATCGGGGCGTCTGGTGAGAATGAAGCTGCACCAAAAAAAAAAAGCATCCCGAGAAAAAACCCTAATATTAAAAGACCTATAAAAGTGATTTGTATTGATTCTGTAGTCAAGATTACGTTTTTACTTTTTTTCTGCGAGTTGTTTTCACATCTTCTTCAAAATCTTTTGCAGCAGGGACATGAGGTGCGCTCACTTCTTTTTCTTTAGAAATAACGTTTTCAAAATGGTCTTTTCCGCTTATTATTTCAGAAAGTATTTGCGTAGCATGGTTATGTGAATCGATTTTTACACGACCTTCCCTTCCTGTATGAATCATATTGACAGCAAGCTTAATAGCGTAATTAACCAAATCAAATTGGCTGACGAATTTTTTTTTCACCAATTCATTGGTTAAATGTAGTTTACGATCTTTACGATCCATGAATCCTCCATTGATTTTTAAGTATGTCTTTAAAAAATTATGCGAAAGTAGCCGGGTCGTATCGATCCGGCTGGACAAGGTCGGGACGACCTTGCTACCTTATGTCATAACTTTTTAAAGTACATCCTTCATTCTACCGTATCTTGTGTTCTTCTGCAATAAAAATACTGCGCAGAATTTGGTATGCAGTGTCGAGGTCGTCATTGATAAAACAATAATCGTAAAGGGGAGCGCAATTCATTTCTTGTTTAGCCTGGCTCAGCCGCTGTTCGATACTAAAGTGTGATTCTGTATTTCTTTTAGAAAGACGCAAAAGTAATTCTTCCAATGAGGGCGGCATGATAAAGATCATTGCTCCTGGCAGCAATCCCTTGACCTGAAGGGCCCCTTGCGTATCAATGACAAGGACAACATGTTTCCCTTGCGATAATTGCATTTCAACCAATGATTTCGACGTTCCGTAGTAATGTCCAAAAAGTTTGACATGTTCAAGAAAATCATTGTTCGCTATCCGTTGTAAAAATTCCTCTTCCTGGAGGAAGTAATAATGTGTACCGTCGATTTCCCCTTTTCTGGGAGGTCTGGTTGTACAGGAAACGCTAGCTACGATGCAGGGAAATTCCCGGGTCAACCTATGCACGAGTGTGGTCTTTCCTGTCCCCGCGGGCGCGCTTAAAATAAACAATAATCCACGCTTTCCATTTCCAAACAAATGATCAGTCATCAGACCCCTTGCATTATTCAATATTTTGTAATTGTTCGCGAATTTTTTCTAATTCGCTTTTTATTTGAATATCGAGATGGAGAATTTCGATATTTGGAGCTTTTGAAGCTATTGTATTGGCCTCTCTATTGAGCTCCTGAATAAAAAATTCAAATGTTTTACCCACACTGTCATGCTTATTTTCATTTATTAACGCGTTAACCTGGGTCAAATGGGATTTAAACCTGATAATTTCTTCGTTGATATCAATTTTTTCCGCATAGATGCAAACCTCACGCAAGAGACGCTCATCGACTTCTACACTAGAACCAGATACAGCGTCTAATTTTTCTTTCAGTTTTTCCCGATAATGGCTGGTGGCATTGCCCGATTTGCATTCGATTTGTTCAATCAAATGACTTAATGTGCCAAGGCGCATGGCGATATCCCGATAAAGGGCCTCGCCTTCAAACTGTTTGACAGCGATCAGCCGGTGCAGCCCGAGTTTGACAAGTTCATGGAGGGCATGATGAAAAGAGTCTTTGTCATGCAAGGTTTCTCCATAGACTAAGATCCCTTTTTCCTGGGATAACAGTTTCAATAATACATCATCCGTTACAGATAATCCGCAATCTAAGGAAATTTTTTTCCAGGCAGTAACGATCTGTGTAGAAAGCGCCAAATTTGGGTGTACGGCAACGGGAAATGAGGAGTCAAATGAGAGGGTAATGCGAACACTTACCTGCCCTCGTCCTATAGAGGCTGCAATCCATTTTTTTATTTCAGTATCAAAGCAAAGGATTTCTTTGGGTAAGATGGTATTGATTTCGAGATGCTTTCGGTTGACAGAATGGATTTCAATGACGAAATGCCCAATCGGACATTCATACGATCCTTGCGCGTAGGCCGTCATACTTTTTAACATAATTGTTCGGGTCTCCTCTCGAATAAAAACGTGACGGGCGAGTTTTTCCGTTCGTGCCCGTGCCCGTGAGCGTGCCCGCATCTACTTATCCTTTCCGAACTTTATTTCCTGCTTGAAATTTGGGTGTAGAGGAATTCGGAAATAATCAAAAAGGGCACGGGCACGGGCACGCTCACGGGCACGAAAGGAAACAACCAGCCCATCTCGTATAAATTGTAATTCATGTTCTTTTTTATGGCACTTAAAACCTCTGCCTTAAGTGAAATTTCTTGACATTGAGATAAAAACAGCCTATCTTGAGATAAACTTATTCTGGGATATTATCATCTATGCACACTCAGCTTTTATTGCCTTTTATCGGGTATTTTTGCGTTTTATTGACTATTGGCTTGATTGCCCACCGACGGCAAACGTCTTCTGCTGATTTCATTGTAGGCAATCGTTCCTTGAACTTTTGGGTCACAGCTCTATCCGCTCATGCAAGTGATATGAGCTCATGGTTATTTATGGCTTTTCCTGCATTGATTTATCTTGGCGGCCTTTCGCAAAGTTGGGTGGCGCTTGGTTTATTAGTAGGAATGTTTTGCAATTGGCAATTTATTGCCAGAAGATTGAGATCATTAACAGAAAAATATGACAGCTATACCTTGTCTACTTTTTTTGAACGCCGTTTTAACGACACAACGGGAATCATCCGGATATTGACAGCTGTTATGAGCCTCTTTTTCCTAACCTCTTATATTGCAGCGGGATTGATCGGTCTTGGCCTTGTGTTTGAATCTGTTTTTGGAATTAATTTTTATATCGGCATTACGATCTCTTCCATTGTCATTCTTATCTATACTTTTGTCGGAGGATTTATTACCGTTGCCTGGACAGATCTTTGCCAGGCTTTGTTTTTGCTGTGCGCCATTATTGTTGTTCCCGTCATTGCTTATTCAACATTGGACAATGGGTTAGCAAGCGTTATCGAAGCGGCAAACCATAAGCAAATTTCTCTTAGTATATTACCAGACCTTTCAATGGATACCATTTTAACAATTATCTTTTTAATTTTGAGCTGGGCGCCCGGATATTTTGGGCAACCTCATATATTAACAAAGTTTATGGGAATCAATAATGTCAGCAATATGAACAAATCCAAATATATTGGGATGTGCTGGCAATTGGTCGCGCTCGGGGCAGCTACATCGATTGGTTTTGTTGCCATTGCCTTTTTTTCTACTCCGTTAGCTAATCCTGAACTTGTGTTTATTGAAATGGTAAAGATCTTATTTCATCCGCTCGCTGCAGGTTTTATTTTATGCGGAGTGCTCGCAGCCACCATTTCCACTATCGATTCGCAAATTCTGGTTTGCGGTTCTATCCTTAGCGAAGATATTTACCGAAATCTTTTTCGAAAGAGGGCTTCCCAGAGGGAGTTGCTCGCAGCTTCGCGCAGCGGTGTGATGATTGTGACTTTTGTCGCATTGGGATTGGCATTGAATAAAAATACAACGATTTTAGAGGCGGTTGCTTACGCCTGGGCCGGTTTGGGATGTTCATTTGGTCCTGTCCTTCTTTCAGCTCTGTATTGGAAGCGCGTGAACAACTATGGAGCCATTGCAGGTGTTTTTGTAGGCGGCCTTGTTGCCGGGGTCTGGCCCTCAGTCAATGGGTATTTCACATCTTTGGTCATTCCCGCTATGATTCCCGGATTTCTTTTAAGCTTTGCCAGCATTTATTTTGTCACCAGACTGACTGAAGTGCAAAGTGTGAAGGGAGTGAAAGTCAAAGCGTAAAATTTCGTGCCCTTGCCCCATGCATATCTTGATCTTGATCATGATCTTAATCTAGCTCTTCACACATTTCGCTCTCTAATTGGCTCTTATCAATCCAATCAACAGCGTAAAAAAATAAGGACAATAAGGACAATAAGGACGCTAAGGACAATATTAGGTTGTTTGTAAAAAATAACTTTAACTGTTATTATTAAGTTATCGCTCAGCTTTTAATTTATAATTAGCAATTGATGACACGCCCTAAAAGGAGTTCTCAGGAAGACGCCGGCCATATTTTTTTTTGCTCACTCATAAGAAAGATGCCGAACAAATGCTGGAAAAACTTAAATAAGGAGGTGTTTTTATGCCATCCACACATTCGCCAGGTAATCCTTCCTATCGCTGCATGAGTCATGTTCCTCCATCAGGAGGAGTAAAAGTTCAAACAGGGGGCGAACAACATGTTGCAGAGCCTGCCAATCCCAAAGAAATTCTTTCAAAAATAAAACAAGCATCGTCAAATATCGACTGGAAAAAAGCAGGTATCCGTGCTTTAAGTTTATTAAGCGGCGTAGCTCTTGGCGCATTAACGGGTTTGGCTATTACAGGGATTATGGTCACACCTGTAGGCTGGGCCATTGCAAGTGCAGCGCTGCTTGTTGCTCTTATTACAGCTGTTCACTGCGGAGGGACTGAAGAGCTTATTCGAGCGTTAAAATATGCAATATTAGGATTTACAGCGGGAATGGGAGCAGGCGTAGTTCAGGGTACTACGATGGTAGCTGCTGCGGCAGGGAAAACAATTGCGCAGTATGGGGGAGCAAAGTTTGGTCAATACATTGTAGGCTGGGCTTATATTTTTGTCAGCTCAGTTTTTTTTGCGATCCACGCTCGCCGCGATCTTCTGCGCTAAAACCCATAGTATACCGAAGGTGATTCAAAAGTTGGTTTTTTGTGATGATTCATCCGATAAGAATTAGGAAGGAGGAGAGTCCTCCTTCCTAAAGAGGATTCATTAATTGATAGATCTGGCGATTTTGCGGATAGCAATGCTGGCAAAATTGCCATTGCCTCCATCTTCGTTCTCTGTTTGAATAGAATAGCCGCTTACATTTACCAATTGGAGCTGGGCGCCGGCCGGAATATAGGTGATCACCTGGCCTACTAACTCTTGTTCGTCAAGTGTCGGTGGAACAGTAAGCGTCAGGGGCAGGGTGGCGGTAAAACGGCTTCCTGCTACTGAACTGCCATTGAGCTGAAGCTCCATGGTAAAGGAATCTGGTGATAATGTAGTCAATATCGTTGTTCCTGCAAATACTGTATAGGTGATTGAATAGATACCCTCATCACTGAAGACGATATCCGGGCTTGTAGTAGCCGGGGAAACGGCGCCTACATTGATCCCATCGGATTTTACTGTATATCGTGTGGCGACCCAGGTAATTGGACTGTTGTTGGCAACGGGAGTCACCGCATCGGTTGGAGTCAAATAAAAGTAGGCGACCTCCCGGTCCCGGTGGGATGATGACCTTTCACAACAGGGGGTGGGGATAGAATCGCAGCATTTTTTTGCGTCCATTCCTTTGAAATGAGAGAGATCATCCTCAGTCCATGGGTTTGCGCTAAGCACGCCACCGGTTACGAGCATTCCTAACATGATTTGTTTTAACATAGACACTCCTTTAAATGTATTGTAATAAATTAATTCTCCAATGAAATTTAACTACCTCTTCTACTGGATAAAATCAGCTACTTTTTCAATAGAGATGCTAGCAAAATTTCCATTATTTCCATTAACTCCCGACACTATTGCCCGGCTGCTTACATTAACTAACTCAAGGGCTGCACCAGCAGGAACATAAGTGATTACCTGGCCGACTAATTCCTGATTATCAAGAGCTGGCGGTGTTATAAGAGTGATAGGAAATGTTGCTGTGAATGTGCTGCCGGCAACAGCACTGCCATTGATTTGCAGTTGCATAGTATAGGAATCTGGCGGAAATACTGCCGGAGTCAATGATCCTGCGTACACTGTGTATGTAATTAAAAAGATTCCGGAATTAACGAATACAATATTGGGACTCGAAGTCCCTACAAATCCTGGACCACCTATAGAAATATCCGATGACTTGATCGTAAATCGATTGATAAGCCAGAAAATAGAGTCGCCAACACCAATTGTGATTGGACCGTCGGTATTTACATCGCTTTCAGTGAGATAAAAAAAGGCAACATCTGGAGTGAAGCATTCAGGCGCTTTTTCGCATCTGTCATTGCATTTATCACGGCATTTTCTTCTATCATCGCAACGTCTTCTCGCTTCTTGTCCTTTTATTGATGATGGGCCGTCCCTTAAGGTCAATGAGGGTTCGCTTAAGGAATTAACTCCTTCGACTGCACATTGGTCGGCATAAAGCTCAAGAGTCATAGGTGCTGCAATTAAGAGCAATCCTGACATGAGTTGTTTTAGCATAGATACTCCATAAATAATATTGTGAAATAACCTGGATTCTGGCAACTTCGGCTAAGCTGATTGCCCTGTACTTTTACTTGTAGACTATTCAGTCGCCGATTGTACAGAATCAGGAGTTAAATAATCTGATAATGACCCGAGGAGCGGGTTTGGGATCCGGTTTTCCTCAGAACACGAGAGCTAACCAAATTCTTATCATTAATTTAGTTTTTAATCGATAGATGGATATGCTGTCTATTCTTTTTTCACCACTCATTACTGAAGAATTGATTTCGTGCCCGTGCCCGTGCCCCTGCCCGTGCCCGTATTTATTCCTCTTTTCCGATTTAATTATTTTCCCTGTAATGATGGGAGGATAAATGAATTCGGAAACGATCAATAAATACGGGCAAGGGCAAGGGCAAGGGCAAGGGCAAGGGCACGGGCACGGGCACGGGCACGCTCACGGGCACGGGCGAGGAACCAATTCTTCATTCACTATGTGTATAAAACATCTACACCGGGTAAAGACCCAAATTCAATATATTCCAGACAAGCTCCGCCTCCCGTCGACAGGTGGGTGATCTTGTCTGCCACACCCGCGGCTTGTATTGCGGCAACAGAATCGCCGCCCCCCACAATAGTGATTGCAGAAAGGTGGGCCATCGCATCGGCTAAAGCGTTCGTCCCCTTTGCAAAGAGGGGGATCTCAAAGACGCCTACCGGACCATTCCAAAAAATTGTAGCTGCCTGTCTTAGTTCAGCTGTATAATATTCGATGGTACGAGGCCCGATATCAACGCCTTCATAGCCCGCCGGAATGCCATCTGTTGATCTGACCACTTGGGTGGCAGCATTTTCAGACAAATGATCAGCGACCAAAAGATCGACGGGCAAAATCAACCGGCCATATCCCGGAAGTTTACTTAAAAGCTCCAGTTGCCTCGCTTGTTCCAAAAATGCATCTTCATGAATGGAGTTACCGATGGCAATTCCTTGCGCTTTGAGGAATGTATAGGTCATGCCGCCGCCAATAAGCACATAATCGGCAATCTTCATTAATGCTGCAATAACCCCGCATTTGTCAGAAATTTTAGAGCCTCCTAAAATAACGTAAAAGGGGCGTTTAGGGTTTTTAATGATGTTGTGTAAATATTCGATCTCCCGTTCCATTAAAAACCCTGAAAAAGCCTTGCCTGAAAATAGTGTTGGAACAAAATAGGTCGAAGCATGTTTCCTGTGGGCTGTGCCAAAAGCATCATTTACATAAATATCTCCATAAGATGCCAGTTGCCCGGCAAAAGCCGTATCATCTTCCGGATGCTCTTCTGCGGGGTGAAAACGCAAATTTTCCAATAATAGCACTTCTCCCGGGCTTAACTTGTCCACAAGTTCCTTTGTTTCTTTTCCAATGCAGTCCGGTGCAAAGAGTACTTTTTTCCCTAAAATTTCAGATAGATGCTCTGCACATGGTTTTAGCGAGTATTTTGCATTCTTTTGTCCCTTAGGGCGCCCTAAATGGCTCATCAAAACTACGGAGGCGCCTTGACCGATGATATGGCGGATAGTAGGTAGAGCAGCTTTGATCCTTGTGTCATCCGTAATATGGCACTGAGAATCCAACGGCACATTAAAATCAACGCGTAACAGGACTTTTTTTCCCTTCAGGGATACATTTTTCAATGAGGTCATTTTTTAGTCTTCCTTTGTAATGATTAGATTTTAGATTTTGGTATATCGGTTTATGTAAATATTAATCAATATTATTTTATTTGTAATTTTTTTTATAACATAAATCTTTAAAAATAAATATATTATAAAAAACAAAAAAATTATTTAATAATTTACTTTTAAAATAATTAATTATTAGTAAAATGAGTTTTAAAAGCTTTAATTGTAAAAACACGGTTTTGTTAATTAAAATACTTATTACTGCAGGTTTATATATGTATAATATTGTAAGTGATAAAGTGGTATTAAAAAAATCAACAAAAGCAAAGTTGCGATTTTCAAGTTACCCATTTAATGAAACTTATGAAGTTTCTCATTCGGGAAAAATCGAGCGGTGTAATGATATGATAGAAAAATCATTTCAAACGACTTTAATCGAAAGCATCATCAAGACAGGGGAGTTTAGAAGGCAACAAGAAGTGGCATTAGTGCGATACTTGACCTGGACTGCCATTAAATGCTGATCACTTGTAACTAAAAAAGTAGTTTTTGTGTCTGTGCCCTTGCCCGTGCCCGTTTTGTATTATGGACAATGGACGGCATGAGACAATTGCAAAAGTCTTAGATTACTCAGGGCTAGCAGAATATTCAACGCAAAGGCGCAGAGGCGCAAAGACGCAGAGAAATAAACAGCTTTCAAGGATATACGTCACAGACATGATCAACGATTATAACGATATAACGATAAAAACGATAAAGACTGTATATAAGGAAATTTATAGCTTGATTTGACCCATTCACTTTTATCGGGTAACCCGATAAAAGTGAGATGCTTTAAGCCGCTACTTAAAAGGCGAGCTAAAGAGATTTAAAGCGTTCTGAAATCGCCTTTTAAGTAGCGGCTTAACTTAAGATACGTTAGAAGCCAATTCTTGAGCCTGTTTTTATCTTCGCGTCTTTGCGCCTCTGCGCCTTTGCGTTGATTGTTTTGCTAGCCCTGAGTAATCAAGACTTTTGCAATTGTCTCATATGGACTTCATGGGCGGCATGGACTTGATGGACAAATTATCCTTATCGTCCATGAAGTCCATTGTCCATATAATAAAAAACAGGAACATGGTTCGGACAAGAGCACGGGCACGGGCAAGGAAATGAATTATGCAAGAAGTCTATTTACGATATGCATATCCTCTTCATTTTGCAAGAGTTGTAAAATGAAAATAATTTTTTTAATCAAATCAGAACAAATTGCTTGCGCCCTATTGCCGCTCATGTTAGATTTTCTCCACATACAGATTCTGAATGGTCTGTGGAAACAATGTTCATAACTTAAAGGCTACAGCTTTAAGTTCAACTCAAAAAGGGCAATCTATGTCAGTTTGTGAAGCTCATGATGCATGGACACAATTTATTCATTATATAAAAAACCATACTTCTGCTACGGCATTTGGTAATTGGCTTGCGCCAATTAAGGTGTTAGTTGCAAGTCCTGACGAGATTACTCTCGAGGTGCCCAATATCTTTGTCAAAGAATATCTATTGACAAATTACAAAAAAGATCTATGCGCATTTCTCCCTGTGAACCTCAATGGGGAGCCGGCGATTCATTTTGTCGTTGCAGCTCCATTAAAGCAAACGCAAACGGTTGTACCCCTGCCACCTCAAAGCCAGAAGAGCGATTTGATCCAATTCCCTTCTTCGATGAAATTAAATCCCAATTACCGGTTTGAAACTTTTATCGAAGGTTCTGCCAACCAGTTTGTCAAATCGGCGGCCGTTGGTGTTGCCGCCCGTCCTGGCAGCTCCTACAATCCGTTATTCATTCATGGCGGGGTTGGACTTGGCAAAACGCACATTCTCCATAGTATAGGACACTATATTCAGGAAAATAATAAAAAATTAAATGTCCAATGCATCACTACTGAAGCCTTTATCAATGAGTTAGTCGATAGTTTGCGCAATAAATCAATCGACCGGATGAAACGTTTTTATCGTTCCGATGTCGATGTCTTATTAGTGGACGATATTCAATTCCTTCAAAATCGTTTGAATTTTGAAGAGGAATTTTGCAATACTTTTGAAGCTTTGATCAATCATAAAAAGCAAATTGTCATTACGAGCGATAAACCGCCATCGCAGCTTCAACTCTCAGAAAGAATGATTGCCCGTATGGAGTGGGGGCTTGTGGCTCATATCGGGGTTCCCGAGTTAGAGACACGGGTGGCGATCATTCAAAATAAGGCGCAGCAAAGAGGGTTGGATATTCCAAGCGACATTGCATTTTACATAGCGGAGCATATATATAATAACGTGCGTCAGCTCGAAGGGGCTGTAAACCGTTTGAGTGCCGATTCAAGGATCATGAACATTTCCATTACCCAGGAGTTTGTCGAAAAATCGTTACGGGAAATGTTGCAGCAGGCCCCATCTCCTACGATATCTGTTGAGCAAATTCTTAAATGCGTGGCGGCAGTCTTCCAGGTGAAGGTGAGCGATATTAAAGGATCAGTGCGTACTAAAGATGTCGCATTGCCCCGGCAGGTTGCCATGTACCTTGCCTGGAAATGGATCAATGAATCACTGCAAATGCTTGGCGCTTCCTTTGGAAAAACTCATTCAACCATATTGCACGCTTGCAAGACCATAGAAAAAAAAATCACAGAAGACGATTTATTACGTCGTCAAATTATCATGGTGGAACGAACAATTACCTCAAAATAAGGAGTGATCGATGGAACAGGCAGATATTGGACTGATCGGCTTAGCTGTCATGGGGCAAAATTTGGTGCTCAATATGAATGACCATGGCTTTAAAGTAGCTGTATTTAATCGTACAGTTTCTAAAGTGGACGATTTTCTTGCCGGCTCTGCCAAAGGAACAAAAATTATCGGGGCCCATTCCTTAAAAGAATTTATTGGAATGCTGAAACGTCCAAGGCGTGTCATGCTCATGGTAAAAGCTGGTGAACCTGTCGATGAATTTATCGATATGTGCCTCCCTTTACTGGAAAAAGGAGATATCATCATCGATGGGGGCAATAGCCTGTTTACCGACACGAACCGTCGTTGCAACGAATTAAAAAAACAAGGGATTATTTTTATCGGCACTGGAGTTTCCGGAGGGGAAGAGGGGGCAAGGCATGGCCCATCCATTATGCCGGGAGGGAATTATGAGGGCTGGGCTCACGTAAAAGATATTTTTCAGGGGATTTCTGCGAAAACCGAAGACAATTCACCTTGTTGTAATTGGGTTGGGGAAGAGGGGGCGGGTCATTATGTGAAAATGGTCCACAATGGTATTGAATATGGCGATATGCAGCTCATATGCGAAGCTTATCATTTATTGCAAAAAGGTCTTGGGTTGCAAACACAAGAATTGAGCCAGGTATTTGAACAATGGAATGTCGGCGACCTCGATAGTTATCTGATCGAAATTACCGGCCATATTTTTGCTAAGAAAGATAGTGATGGCAAGCCTTTAGTCGACAAAATTTTAGATGTAGCCGGGCAAAAAGGAACCGGAAAATGGAGTGTAATCAATGCATTGGATTTAGGGATGCCTTTGACACTGATCAGCGAAGCTGTATTTGCCAGATGTTTATCGGCGATGAACCAGGAAAGACAGGAGGCCGGCAAAGTATTGAGCGGCCCGCTAGCTGCCTTTCAGGGCAATAAAGCAGAAATGATCGAAAATATCAGGCAGGCATTATATGCTTCTAAAATCATTAGCTATGCCCAAGGGTTTATGTTAATGCGTCAGGCCGCTATTGACTATGGATGGAAACTTAAATTTGGCGATATTGCCCTTATGTGGCGTGGCGGATGCATTATCAGAAGCCGTTTCCTGATCAAGATCAAGGAAGCTTTCGATAAGCAGCATGACCTGAAGAATCTTTTGTTGGATGACTTTTTCAAAAATGAGTTAAAACGTCTTCAAAGTGGTTGGAGAAAAGCTATTTGCTTTGCAGTAGAAATGGGGATACCCTCTTCATGCTTTAGTACGGCGTTAGCCTTTTATGATGGGTACCGCTCAGCAAAATTGCCGGCTAATTTATTGCAGGCCCAGCGCGATTATTTCGGGGCGCATACCTACGAACGGATAGATAAGCCTCGCGGCCAATTTTTTCATACCAATTGGACGGGAACAGGAGGTAATGTCAGCTCTACTTCTTATGTAGTTTGAGAGGACGTTCTCTGCCCCTATGCTATTACCCATAAACCTGAATTCAACACAAAGGCACAAAGTCACTAAGACACTAAGAGGAAAGGGTCTGACGGCAAAATTTCTTTGTTTCTTTGAGACTTCGTGCCTTTGTGTTGAATTTATTTTAGATGACGCTCAAAAAAGTTTTTGCTACCCATGGGTAATAGAATGGGGGTACATGTACGAAAACTATTCTTTGGTTACAAGTGGGTTATTTGCCTGGCTGACCAGACTGTCGAGATAATTTTGCAGAATAATGATCGCAGCTACACTGTCGACCCGTTTAGCACGCTTTTTTCGGGAGAGGTTGCCTTCCCGGAGGGATTTTTCTGCCTGCACCGAGGTAAGGCGCTCATCCCATGTAATAATGGGTGTTGCCGTTTGCTTGCGCAAACACTCGATGAAATGCAAGGTTTCATCGGCAAAAAAGCCTTTTTTACCACTCATCAACAGGGGAAGACCGATAACAATGGCTTCTATGGAATAACGATGCAAGGCTGCATGCTGATTGAGCTCTTGAATTAACTTGATGGCTGTCGACTCGCTTTTTCTATCTGCGGTGACAGTCGTCATGGGACAGGCAATGATTTTTCTTTCATCAGAAATTGCCACTCCCAATCTGGCAAGTCCATAATCGATCGCAATGATCCTTGTGGGAAGGGAGCGGACAACAGGGCTTTTTGTCTCACCGTCTGGTGTATTCATTTATTCCTATTTTTATGTGCGATGACAGCGTTGATAAAACTGCAAAAGAGAGGATGGGGCTTTGTTGGCTTAGACTTGAATTCAGGATGGAATTGAACGCCTAACATCCAGGGGTGGTCTGCAATTTCGGCAATTTCACAAAGTGTTGCATTTTCCAATGTTCCCGAAACAATGAATCCCAATTCTTCCATTTGTTTTTGATACTGGTTATTAAACTCGTAACGATGGCGGTGGCGCTCTTTAATGAGTGTTTCCCCATATGCCAGGTGTGCTTTCGTGTTTGGAGAGATCACGCAACTATAGCTTCCAAGGCGCATCGTTCCGCCCATATCCTGCACCGATTTTTGTTCGCTCAGCAATGAAATGACAGGATGGGGAGTGTCAGGGTCGATCTCGGTAGAATTGGCATCGGAAAGTCCGGCCACATGCCGGGCAAATTCAACAGCGAGAACCTGCATCCCTAAGCATATGCCAAAATAGGGGATTTTATTTTCCCGGCAATATTTTGCCGTCATGATTTTTCCAATCCATCCTCTTTCCCCAAATCCGCCAGGGACTAAATAGCCATCACAGCCCTGTATCGTCTCATCGACCCGTCCATCGTGAAGGACCTTGTCTGCTTCAAACCGTCTGATCTCTAATTTATACCCGGCATTGATGGCAGCATGATGAAGGGATTCATAGAGCGATTTGTAGGCATCCTGATGCTGGACATATTTACCGACAAGCCCTATACAGATTGTTCCTTTAGGGTGTACTATGCGATCGACGATCCGTTCCCAGTCGGACAGATCGACGGGTTGACCCTGTAATTGAAGCAATTTACAGATCATATGGTCTAATTTTTGCTTATGCAATTCGATGGGGACTTCGTATATGCTATGTGCGACATCGACTTCTTCAATGACCGCTTCGAGGGGTACATTACAGTAGAGACTTAATTTTTGCTTGACCTCTTCGTCCAGGTGGACTTCAGAGCGGCATAGAATAATATCTGGAAAAATGCCGATCTGACGTAACATCTGCACTGTATGTTGCGACGGTTTTGTTTTGACTTCACCTGCGGCTTTAAGATAAGGAACATAGGTGAGATGGATATTAATACACTGACTGCAGTGATCATTGCGAAACTGTCTGATCGCCTCCAAGTAGGGCAGTGACTCGATATCTCCGACCGTACCGCCGATTTCGACAAGGACGACATCGGTATTTTCTTCTTGTTTTGCATATTGGATGAACCGTTGCTTGATCTCATCGGTGATGTGAGGGATGATCTGCACGGTTTTGCCTAAATACCCTCCTTGTCTTTCGCGACGGATGACAGTGTTGTAAATTTGACCGGAAGTGATGTTTGACTTGGCTGACAGAGTGGAGTTGGTAAATCTGTAGTAGTGGCCAAGATCGAGATCTGTTTCTCCGCCATCATCGGTCACATACACTTCTCCATGTTGATAGGGGCTCATGGTCCCTGCATCGACATTAAAGTAGGGGTCAAGCTTCATCATGGCAATTTGAAGCCCTTTTTTCTCTAATAAAAGACCGATTGCAGCTGCAGTTAATCCCTTTCCGAGCGAAGAGCAGACCCCTCCTGTAATAAAAATAAATTTTGTGTTCATAAGAGATTGCCTAGCTTTTATTTTTTAATAATTTTAATTCGTTTCTTATCATCCATAAGACAACAAGGCATAGAATGGCCATCAACCCTGAAGGCATAAATTTATGAGTGACGGCAAACCGATAGCCAAAGGTAAGTAAAAGAAGGGCAGTTGTGGCAAGAGCCAGTTTGTATCCGAGATGTTCTTTGTAGAAAATAACGATTCCGCTTGCGATGATCGCCGCTCCAAAAGCGATGCCGGCAGTCAGGGAAATGACACTGCCGGTTTTTATATAACCGATCAGGCCGCCTATGATGACAAGGAGTCCAAATGCAAGAATCACTATGCGCGTCCCATTCATATATCGCTCCTTTTTATGGGTAATATTTTATCACCACATCATCTTAGGAGATCTTCTATATAAATTCAACCTAAATATTAAGTTGCGTTTTCAAGCTTGTCAAAAATGGAATGGAGATCAGATCCGCCGGTTTTCCTGTATTCACTAATCACTGTTTGCATTTTTTTGATCCGGTTTTTATCATACCCGGTTTTTTTGTTCTGCTGGTACAATTGATGCAGTGCGGCAATCATAGTTTTTTTATTTGAAGTATCGATATTCTCCATTTTTCCAAAGCGAATCACTAACTTGCAAACACTTTTGTTATTGAGGTAAAAAAGTTCATTATTCACTTTCAGTTTTATTGCAATCTTAAACAAAGAGAGGAAAGCGCCGACCGGTTTGCTGTAACTTCTTACCCCGGCGCCTTTACATTCCTTACCTGAATCATAGAGCGTGGCTTTATTCCCTTCCTCTTTAGGCGAAAGGACATAAAGCCGATTGCTAAATAAATGAGAGACTGTGATTGGATCCCACATAATTTCCTGTATAAAGCTTTGGGTTTCTCTCCCGAATGGCAAGAGTGAAACCCAAAGATTTTATGGTTATGATTCGTTCCTTATTTTGACCTTGTGTAATAAATGAAGGGGACTTTTAAAATATACTACCGTGATCGGTTGTTTTAACCTAGAGATATTGTCAGATGCAGCTAGTTCTTCAGGACCTTCATGCATGATCATCGGTATCTGCGATTCATGCAATGGAGGTTGACCATCTTCTACATGGATATGTGCCAATAGATGACCAACAGAAGCCCCAGGAGAACAGGAGACTTCCCGATTTACGCCGTTTGGGTTTTTATATAAATAGAGTTGAGAGCCGGGCTTAGCAGGATCGAAATCGAAATAGTTGACATCTTTAGACTTTACAAAGTTCTTATAATCGGCATATCGAGCAATAGTTGCAAGGTGAGCCGCTCTTCTCGAATCTGAGCTGCTTGATCGCATTGGCCCTTGCATCATGGGAGGAATGAGAAGTTGTTGATCAGGAATAGGGGTTTGAACGGGGGGCAATGGTTGGGGTGCCGGTAAAGAAGGCAAGACTTGTGATCTCCTTGCGGCAGCCTCTATGACACTCGGTCTTGCTGAAGAAGTCGGTGGCCGCTGGCCCTTTTTTGGAAACTTGGTTTTCAATGCCGGCTGCAATTCCACCGATCACTGGAATTAGTTCTACAATAGCCATTGCTTTATGTCTGAGAGGATGCTCGCTGCCTTTAGATTGCTTCCAATGCCGTCTTGCATAAGTGGCTCCGGTTAAAGTACAAATGCAAAGGGCAGTGTTGGGTTTATCTAATTTATAATCATTTAAGTAAAGACTTGAACTTGACGACATTAAAGGGGTATGTAGATTGGGATCCATATGCTTCTCCTTTTTATAAATTATTAACTATAAATACTAAATTAATAACTATTATAACAATGTTAATTAATTAATTTCAAGTTAAAAATTTATAAAAAAACTGCAAATGCTCAAAGAGAGGGGCCTAACTACCCTATATCACAGGTTACAGGAAATTAGAACCCTTTTTCTTTTTGTATGCATTGCTTTCCCTCTCCTATCTCCTCTTTGCAAATATATTAATTAATTGATACCCTGAAATTTAATTTTAATTATAGGTGATCATGGATGCAAAGTTTTCGTTATATGGCGCTTTTTCTTCAGCATATACATCTCTTGCATCTGTGGCAACTGGAGGGTATCAGCTGGCCAGTTGGTCGACAAGTCAGATATGCCACCTTGGATGGCGAGCGACATCCCCATTGATCAATGGGACTTGCAGTGTAGTAAAACATAGCTTTACTAACTATATTCTTCCCGAAATCCCAAAAAGGGTGAATCAAAAGTTACTTGGAGGCACTCTTTTAGGAGCCTGCTCGGTCCGGATTGTCAAATATCTCCAGGCGCCTCCTTTGTCTCGGGAGCTTGAAGAAAAGATCGATCCGGAAACGCTGAAAAGTATTGAACTGTTTGCAGATTTTCTTCTGCATACGGTGATGCAAAAAACTCCCGCTTCGAAGGGGTTTGTCGAATTAGATAAAGAGATGTACATCAAGACCATTACCAACACATTAAAAACAATGCTTGTCCACATACATGACAAACCGGAGCAATATACACCCGGTTCCATGAGTTTTGCGAGTGGGATTTTTCAGCTTAAAGCAAAGATCGACAGGCTATTTAACCGGGAATTTTTGCTCAAATTCCAAGATGCAAAATCTCTTGAGGAAAAGGAAGAAATAATAACGGCGGCAGTCAAGACAATACGCGACATATGTTTGCCTCCTAATCTCATATCATTTTCGTGTATCGTTCAAAATAAGCTTTTTGAATTTTTTGAAATAGACAGTTATTTGCGATCGGTATTGATTGAATATCTGGATTGGAAACTGAAGCTCCTTCAAACTCCAACGTTGCCGCCGGAAGCTAAAGAATGGGAATTGATCGAACCTCTATCGGGATTATGTTCCTCGCAAATAATCGAAATAGGCAAACAAAAAAAAATTGTCGCAGATTTTGCAGGCAAACTGAAATGTAATGGCAATCCGCTGAAACAATCATTGCAGGATGCACTGGTCAAAGAAGTTCAAAAAATTTTTGCAAGGGAAGAGACAAAGGAGGTATTTGCCCTGATTATCAAAAACGTAATCGGCCGCATGCTGCATGAATCTTCGGGAGCCGTTTCTCAAAATGGGAACAAATGGGCCAATTCCGTCATAAACATTCAAAAAATTGTCATTCAACATGATAGAGATGGTCAGGAAGACAAAGAAAAAAATAAAAAAGGGATCACCTTGCAACTACAGGAAATTTTGGGGTTATCCAGAACGAGCGGACTTATCCCTAAATCGCTTCAAGGTTATGTCGATCAAAAATTTCAGAAAGCATGCACGGATCAATTGCCTCATCTTTCTTCATTAGCGGAATTTTGCCAATCCTTGTTGAGCTCTGCAGAATCTAAAAAAATGAAGAAGTTACGTGAAAGTGTGGATGATACGGAAGCACTCGATTCCTTTCAGGATTTTGCAAAATTCATCCGGGAAAAAATAAAAGAGATATGCATTGCAGAGGAAAAAGGGCAATTTCTTGGAACACTTGGAGCTGGTTGGGTACAGGATGAAATGCCAAAAAATCTCATCTTGTCGATCAAAAGATCATTTACGCCAAACGATTCTTCCCCGTCAAGCGAGACAGAGCAGGCAGCCGCATGTACTCCATTGAATGGGGAGTCTAAAGCTTTAGCTGGAAGGTTGTCTCAAATGTTCGCAGATCTGGGGCAATGCCAAACCCCTTTGGGGATGGCTTTTTGGCAAGGAGTGGGGGTGCAAATCGAAGAGGTATTGGCCCATGCCATTTTGCAGCAGCAAAAGTCTTTGAGTGGGGAAAACAAAAAAGGAGCCCTGGATCTGGCCGGAGCTGCGGTCGATCAAATTTTTCAAAAGATCACCCTTTTTTTTCAGGATAAAAAGAAGCATGGAGAAATAGAGAAACGCTATCAATTTTTGTACAGCGAGTCTAACCCGCAAGCCGAAGCTACCCTGAAGGTAGGACCGCAACACGATCCCAAATTCCTGGAACTATTCCACCCCTTGTCCGTTGCCATTTTACAAGTGGTCGTTGGCGTAGATCAACAAGGAGAATTGAACCCTCTTAATGAAACCGGGATTCCGTTACTGTTCACTAGTCTGATCAAAGACCGGATTTCTTTCCTTCTTGCCTGGAGCTATTCTTCAGTCAATGAGCCTGTACTCTTACATGAAAAATATCGCGAACGATTAAAAAAGGTCATGGCAAAAGAAAACGATGATCAGATGGTATTGAACGCGATTACCCGATTTTCTGAAAAGGTGGTTCTTCCCGGTTTTGAAAATTGGTTATCCGGCCAGGTTGAATATTTTTTTAAGGCTTCTGTAAAAGCAGTATGTCATCCCGATGCTTTGCAGCTGCGGCATCACTTTATGCACAGATTCATTCAATCCCTTTGTTTGCAAATTGCGGTACACTCTTTGGAACAGAAAAAAGGGGAGGGCCAGCCATTAAGTATGGTTAAAATCATGGAGAGCTTAGCGCCGGGTGTAATCCGTTATGTAGAGAGCTGTCAAAAGCTTATCAAAGACCCCGGATTGAACAAAGATCCATCTTCTGCACAAACAGACTTGGAGGTACAGGGCCATGCAAAGAAAATGACACTTGAGTTATCAGGGGTTGTTTTTGGAAAGACATTTGCAGCAAAAGGGATTCCCCTAAACCTCTCAGACAGTTCACTCATTTGTTTTATGGCTGAAGGGTATTGGAAAAATGTAAGAGATGAATACATCCCCGGTTTCTTTAGCAATATTCTTAAAAAAGCTTTGGAAAATAGACACTTTTCTGAGAATGACGTCTTAAAATATTCAAAAACGGGCGGAAAAAAAGTCAAACTTTTTGCAAAAAACATCGACTTGAAGTGGTTCGTTCCGGCAATCCAACAGATGAAGATCCCGGGGCTTGATGACCAGCATATCAATGCACTTTACGGGGTGGTCAAATCCTTGCAGTGCAACTTTGAAAGTGTAGGCGATATTGTCGAAACTTGCGTTGAAGTATTGCTCTATCATCATTTGCAATATTTTTTAGATCACATTGGACTTAAGGAAATAAAGGCAAGCGGGGAAGCAGATAACGTAAGTGAGGCCTTTATATTAAAAAAAACAACGCTCATCATGGACCGGATGGCGCTTGAGCTAAAAATATTTCATCAACAAGCCCCGATCTTTCAATGGAACCGCCTTGAGCGAAACACGCGTCATGCTTCATTGGCAGATCAATCCCTACTGCATGATATTTTTTATGATCACAATATGATGTTAGATAAGAAAGAAAGAACAAAAAAAAATATCGAAAGATTGACGGCAAGTCTGCAGGAAGCAGAAAAAAAATTACAGGGTTTACATGCAGTTGAATTGTCTTCCATTGAATCTGAAATGGTACGAACAAAAATACAACAACAAAAAGCCGTCGGTCAAGCCCAATTAGATCTGGTAAAAAATGAAATGCTTAAGGAAAAAAAAGAATATTCAAAATGTCATGTGAAGTTAGCGAAGATTGAAAAAAAGAGATTGCAAGGGGTGATTGATCCTTCGGTGGAAGAGATGCAGTTCCTTCGAAAAAAAAGACAGGACCTCATGACCGCTTATGAGAAAATGACCCACTCCTGGGAGATTGCTCAATTAAAGAAACTAAAGGATTCGCATCCCTTACCCAAAACGGCAAGCGATCAAGAGCCTATCATCGATAAGAAAATCACACAACTAAGGGGCGATCGCATTCTTTGTATTGTAGCAAAAGAAAGGGAATGGAAGGAAGAACTGGAATATTATAAGAAAATATTGTTTACCAATAAACATGAAGAGGAAAATAAGCGACTTTTCGAATGTAAAATTAAAAAACAAGATAAACTAAAACTGTTGGATAAGTCGGAAGAGATAGCGAAATTGCTCAATGAAAGAGCTGAATTGGAGGTTAAGCCAAACCTCGATGTGGCACGGATAGAGCAAATTTCTTTGGAGATTTGGAAACTGCAGAGTGAAATGGTAAGAAATGATGCTGCAATCCGGCTTTTACGAAAAGAAATCAAGCTTGCCCCTTCAGATGTTGTGGAACTGATTCAAGCATTAGAGCAAAAAATTAAGAAAGGTGCTGTTAAAGCGCTTGAAATGGAAATCGAAGAAATTAATGCAGAGTTAAGGACAAGAGAGTCAAAGCAAATCGAATACCGCAAAGACTATTTTATCAAGTTAGTAAAAAATATATTAAAATGTTTTGGCCTGAATTCTGCTAAAGATTTGGCTGTTCTCTTTGGTCTTCCGGAAGCGGCATGTGAGGGGGTTTGGAAAAAGCTAACCCTGGAGGTGCTCCCAGAGAAACTGGGAAGGCTTTATATTTATTTCTTAAATCCGGAAAATCTTCATGCGATCATTTATGATCTGTTGGATAAATTATTAAAAAGCAATCCATTGAACAAAAAGGGGGATAATTCTCCAGTTAAACAAGTGAATGGGACAGTAGAACAAGGGAAAAAGGTTATGAAACTTCGGGCCGAAGTACTTGCCTCTATCCGTCTTTTCACGAAAGAGCTTGGCCGGCTGGTGCCTCCTTTAATTAAGGGATTGATTGGAAATAATGAATACCTGATAGAAAAATTTGGCATAAGTGAAGCGACATCAAATATATTGCTGGAGAAGTTAAAAGATCACTCAATTGTACAGTTATTGAATCATGAATTTACACATGGGAATATTTTAGAATATTTGTTGAAAACGGATAATCTTTCTCAAATGGAAGACGCAAGTACGGAAAAATCCCATATTCAGCAATATGAGCAAATGGAAAAAAGTAAAAAACTGGAAAAAAAAATGATCGAGGCTGTCCGTTATTTTACGACAACAAAAAATACGGAACGGCTCATGAATAGTGCAAGAATATATTGTCAAAAAAAATTAAAGAGATGGAAAGTATACGAAGATCGGATTTCAGATAAATTGCCCCCCTTCTTACGTAACGCAATAAAGAATTTATTTAGAATTCTTCGAAATGCAATAAAAATTATCGTGCAAAAGACGCTACTTGTTTTTCAAAAACTATGGAAGTTTCTTTCAAAGTATACGCAAATGATAATAAACACAAAAAAAATAAAATCGGTTAACCATTATCTTTTAATGAAATGTAAACAGTTTCAAATGGGTGTCTTCAATTATTTTGTGGGTAAAAATGTGAGGACTTTCATTGACAATTTGCACCCCGACCTTCACGAGAATATGATTTTGATGGCAATGAATAGGGCAGTTGAGAGTATTTTGCCGGAGGAGCCCGATTTAAGCCGCTGTAAACAAAAGCCAAGGACAAAAGAAGCGGCTGCAGACCCATATGTATTGCCTCCCTTGTCCGCCCAGGAAAAGATAGCAGAAATAAAAAGGCACGCTGCTTTAGGCCACGTGCAGATTGTCAAAGAAAATATGGGAATATTATTATACCACAATCGGCCTCAAACTTGGAATTGTGACTCTGCGAGACAAAGCACGATCGAAGCTTTGCGTTCCGAACGAGGAAGCCCCTCCCATGGCGGGAGGGGTGACGAGGAGGATCGATTGGGCAAAGTCGCAGCCAGTCAAAATTCCAAGTTTGAGGCCGATCGTGGTATAACATCAGAGGGTAACCAAAAAGCAGAATGCTATGAAATTTTAAAAATTTTAGCCAATGCTTTGGCAAGACAGGATATCAATCTGATCGATTGTCAGATCATGGAAGCCTTAGAAAAAATCAAGATAGATTTTGGCCCTATTAGCCTTAAAGCCCGGGAGGTTTGTTTAGAGCCTTCAACGGAAACTCCGGAAGAGTTGGGTGCCGCGTTGGAAAAGTCATTGGGCTTAAAGGAAGATATTGAAGTGCAATTTCAATCGCTTAAAGAAGAATGGGGAGAGCAAGGGGCGAATTTCCAACTGAATCCTGAAAATGGAATGAAGGCTTTACTCTATGAACTGTTGCTTGAAAAAATGGAGCGCAGATTAATTCTGATCGATCAAAAGAAAAGGGAGCCTATTGTTCCGGTAAGCGCTCCCTCATCTGTTCCAGCAAATGAAACCAGTTCAAAAAATGTTCAGGAGGCAGCTTTTCGTTCGCTCACACTGGAAGCGTCTTCCACTCGATGAGGTTGTGATCGTCTCTTTTCTGTTTTATGGACAATGGACGTCATGGACGTCATGATACAATTGCAAAACTCTTTGGATTAAGAGCAATCGATAATAATTCAACGCAAAGGCGCAAAGGCGCAAAGATAAAAATCAAGAATTGGCTTCACAGGCATAGTCAACGATTCTAACGATATAACGATATGAACGATATAATTCCTGTTAGCTAACGTATCTTAAGTTAAGCCGCTACTTAAAAGGCGATATCAGAGCGCTTTAAATCTCTTTAGCTCGCCTTTCAAGTAGCGGCTTAAAGCGTCTCACTTTTATCGGGTTACCGATAAAAGTGAATGGATCTAATCAAGCTTTAAATTTCCTTATATACTGTCTTTATCGTTTTTATCGTTATATCGTTATAATCGTTGATCATATCTGTGACGTATCCTTAAAAGCTTTTTATAATCTTTGCGTCTTTGCGCCTTTGCGTTGAATATTTTGCTAGCACTGAGTAACCTAAGACTTTTGCAATTGTCTCATGTCGTCCATAATGTCCATTGTCCATAAAACAGAAAAAAGCACACTCACACTCACGGGACGAAAAAAATTCTTCCTATTTTTTTGTAAGAAGAGTTTATTTTAAAGATTGCATATGATATTAGTTAAATTTACAAGTCTTACAGTTCTCACAATCGGTTTCAATGAGGAATAATCGATGGCAAAGTCATTTATATATGCCCTTATAGGCATTATTATTGTTATCTGTGCATATTTTATCCTGAAAAATATGACCCATATGACAGATCCGGTACCTTTGAATCAGCAATCTGCCGAAGCTTCGCTGCTTAAACCGGACCAACAAAATACAACCCTTAAACCCCTTGTTAATCATTCCCGGATGCAATCCTGGAAAGAGTTTTCCTCTCCATCCGGCGATTTTAAAGTGAGGTTGCCATCCTCTCCTCAACATATCATAGACGAAATCTTTGATAAAAATGCAAACGAAAGCCATAAATACCAAACTTTTATTTCAACCGGTGACGGCGGATATGTGTTTATGATCAGCGTAATTACCTACCCCAGGGGATTAGAAGATGACCAACTGGAAAAAACGCTAAAGGATTCCGTAAAAGAGATGATTGTCCGAAATAAGGCTAATGTCCTTAAAGAGATGAATTTATCTCAATTTCAAAATCGCAAATCTTTGGATTTCTCCTTGCTCAATGGCGAAATGCTTGTTTCCGGGAAGGTTTTTGCTAAAGGGAATAATTTATATATGTTAAGTATGATCAATCGGGCTAATGAGTTTAATGCTGAAGAATTAGCTTACTTTCTTAATTCTTTCGCAACTCTTAAATAGTAAGGAGCGGTTCATGAAGCGAAACAGTTCTGTCATTTGCGTTTTATCTCTTCTTTGCCTTGGGGCTTTATTAATAGCTACCGGTTATTCTTCTATATCGGGTTCTTCTCAGCCTCCGGGAGCCGGTCTGCCAGGCCCGAGCTCTACAACGCCAGGTACCAGTTCCGCTTCACCGTTTAATAAACCGCAAACTACAACGCCGACACAGCAGCCGCAACCAGCACCTGCTCCCGCTGCTGTTCCGCCTCATAAACCATTACCTCCCAAGCCCCCATTGCCCATGATGCTAAAGCCGTTTGGCATCCCCGGTGTCGTGGGGCTTGAGGATGACAGGTGGGTAGGGACCGATTATTTAGGTTTCCTTTCAAAAAATATTGTAATAAGCATCGAATTTGTAAAAAGCGACCAGATGCCGACAAAGCTGACTGACGCGCAGCTTAAAACGATTGCCGATGATCTTTTTGTTAAAAATGGATTGGTTCCGAAGCGCGAGACTATTGAAGGCCCTCCATTGCCATTCTTACACGTGCTGCTGATCATTTATCCTGTTGACTTAGATAAATTCGTCGTGTTTGGCACAAGCCGTCTCTTCGAGGAAGTACATGTAGTGAGAAAAGATTTTGAGCCGGAAGGGGTATGGCAGGCGATCACATGGGAAAATCAGGAAATCGTTTACGCCACGACCGATCACCTGGATGCGCAAATTAAAGCTTTAACAGAGAAGCTGACGATGGCATTTATTAAACGTTTTCAGGTGTATAACCGACTGAAAGGGGCTCTTCCTCTCCCTGAACCGTCATGATTTTGCTGCGGGTTTTAAATATTCGTTGAACGCTTCCTGTGTTTTTTTATGGGCTGACTTTAGTAGCTATGTAAGGCAGCCCATGCCACTACCCATAAGTCTAATAAGCAATTCAACGCAGAGGCGCTGAGGCGCGAAGACGCAGAGAAAAACATAAACAGAAACAACAATAGATTATTCTTATTTTTTTGATATCTTGCCTAACCTGTTATCTTGTTATATTTCTTTCTCTTGTTATATTTCTTTCTACTGATCAAACCTTAGTAAACAAGTTTTTAAATTTTCTTCGTCTCCGCGTCTTTGCGCCTCTGCGCCTCTGCGTTTTTTTAAAGCTTTAACAGAGAAGCTGACGATGGCGTTTATTAAACGTTTTCAGGTGTATAACAGGCTGAAAGGGGCTCTTCCTCTCCCTGAGCCGTCATGATTTTGCTGCGGACTTTAGATATTCGCTGAACGCTTCTTGTGTTTTTTTATGGGCTGACTGCCATTGTATATAGACCTTAGGAGCGTTTATTACCCGTTTTAGTTCTCGTTTTTGTTCGTTGCGTTTTTCTAAGAGTGCATATACTGTAAATTTCATATCTTCTAATTGTTCCAATCTATCATTATCTAATGGAATCTTAAGTATTTTTGCACAACGTTTTATGTCGTCCTGTCGTCTTCTATTTTCCTGAATTTGTTGAGTGATTTTCTGAATTTCTTTTTTTACTGCTTCTGGTTTTTGATTTAAAATTTCGAGATTCCTCTCGATAACTCCATTTATTGCGTCAGGGTCAGGGTCATTAAATAAATCGGGACGGTTTTGCAACTCTTCCAGGTATTTTTTCTGATTTTCAATCCCTTTTTCTTTTTCAAGCAATTCTTTTTCCCATTTTTGATTTTTTTTAGTTCTTCTTTGATTTTCTTCATTGATCAGCTCTTTTTCTATGGGAGTCGCATCTGCTGGCATGGGAAGTGGGGGAAATTTTTTGGATTTTTCCATTTTTTCTTTTAACTTTGGGATTTCCCTCTCTGCATTATAGATTGTATTTTCTGCTTCGTAGATTTGTTTGGAAGTGAGATCATCTCCTAACTCAGGTGCAGAGGGACACTTACTTTTGATCTCCAGTTCTTTTAATACGGCTTCGATTAATTTGTGATAACGATTAGATTTTTCGTTGGTTAATAGAGAGATTTTTTTTAAAGCTAATCCGAATAGCGCTACAGGGAGCAGGGCAATAGAGGTTAAGAAGGTGGATGGATGACCCCCGATACCCCGCACTCTCATCTCAACTTGTCCTTTCATCGGCATCGGGACTATCACACTATACCCATTGCTATAAGAACAATGAATGGCGCTATCCTTTACCTCCACTCTTCTGCCGGTCCAAATTGCACGTACAGGAGTTAATATTTTATCAGCCATTTTTTCTAAAATAGGGCAATTAGCTTCACCTTTTTGCAATAAGCCTTGAATACTCATAATATTAATCCTTTTATATTTAATTAATTATATTAATTATTAATAGCATTATTGTATCATAAAATTACATTATATCAAAATGTTTTTTTTAAAATAAGGTAGCCAGGGCGCGATAGCCCTGCCCCAAGGTAGCCAGGGCGTCCCGCCCTGCCCCCTGCCCGGGACTCGCACGCTGCCAGGGCGAGACGCCCTGGCTACCATAAGCAGGGCGAGACGCCCTGGCTACCTTGGGGCAGGGCTTTGGCGCCCTGGCTACCATAAGCAGGGCTTTGGCGCCCTGGCTACCTTATAAAAAACTTGAGGGCTTGACAATATATGAATAAAAGGATAACTTTTCGTCCAGGACGGCGACAATGCCGGCCGGTAATAATTTCATGAAAAAGTGCCTCAGATTACGGTCTGGGGAGAATAGGGAAACGGGTGTAAATCCCGTGCGGTAGCGCCGCTGTAACGAGTGACAAAAGTCTAGTGCCTGAGACAAGCTCATGTGCTTATAAGCCACTGTATCAATATACGGGAAGGTAGACGAGTAGGACGACCTCGAAGTCAGAAGACCTGCTTTTTCATTCACATCAAATCCTCGGACAAGTGTTTGAGGCAGCTCTCTCGCCAAAGAGAGGATGGGACTAATAATGCGCCTTTCAGTTCAACTGTTTGCCGCCTTCTTTTGTCCTCTGGTTTAAGGATGGGAAGGTTTTTCGCCTTTCATTCCTTATATATGAATTTTGCGCTGTGGCAAGCGTCTGCAGGAGCAGCCTCATGGAAGTTTTAGATCAGTATACAGAAAAAGAAGAGGGAAAGTACGTCGTCTATACGTTTCAAAACCGTACCTTTCGTCTCGATAAAGAAAAAGCAAGAGCCCGTCTTGCGGGAAAAAAGGTGATCAATGGAACACGCAGTGCTGAACTGAATGTGCTTCCGCTCAAATATCACGAAGCATATCGCATTTACAAACAAATGAAAGCAAACCATTGGGAGCCCGATGTCATCGACATGACGAAGGATTGTGCCTTATGGAATTCCAACCAGCTAAACTCGCGCGAGCGCTGGATCATTGAAATGGGTGTCGGCTATTTTTCGGCAGCAGAGGGGATTGTGGGGGATAGCGTCCTGCATATCATTGAAGACAACCTCACTGCAGCAGAGCTTAAGCACGCCTCCCTTCGGCAAATTGCGGAAGAGTCTATCCATATGGATTCGCTTTTGCATATTATCAGCAGCTTGCAGATCGATATCGATGAGGTGACTGCAAAATTTCAGGATGTTCCTTCCATCCGGAAGAAAAATGCCTTTATTACCTGTCAGATGCCCGAATTGAAAATGGGGATTGATCTGACAGTTACGGAAAATAAGCAAAAGTTTGCCAAGGCAATTTTTGGCATAACACAGGTGATGGAGGGGACGCAGTTCTATGCTCTTTTTGCCATGATCCTGTCGTTGCACCGTCAAAATAAGATGACAGGGATTGGCCAGATGTTCCAATATACGTTGCGCGATGAATCGAACCATATCGCCCTTGGGCGTTATATCCTTGAAAAATTGATCGAAGAAAACCCCGACATTTGGACGGAAAAGTTTCGGCAGGAACTGATCGATTTTATGCGCGAAGGGGTAGACCTGGAAAAAGAGTTCGTACTGGACTGCCTGCCCGAAAATATTGTGGGAATGACACAAAAAGATTTTCTCGATTTTGTCGACTACAATGCGAACAGACGGCTGCAGAGCCTTAAACTGCCGCGGATTTCCAGCGTAAAGACCACTCCTTTTCTTTGGCTTGATGAGGTGATCTTCCTTAAGAAAGAAAAGAATTTTTTTGAAACGCGGGTCACTGAATACCAAACCGGCGGAAGCATTAAAAACACGAATGAAGATGACCTCATATAAAGGACCTGCCATGACAACAATCGATGTATTAGAATTAGAAAAAAATTTAGCGAAAGCCCCCTCTCAATTTCCCAGCATCATCCGTCGCGATTTGCCCCATACCAAATCATTGAAACCCCGTCTGGTCGCATGGAACGGCAGTAAAATTGAAAAAGCTGTGAATGCCGCCTGCGCAGAAATAGGACATGAACCGGTGGGCAGGCAAATCCAGGCTGAAATTGAAATCGTAGTTGAAAAATCAAGCTCGCAATATATTCACATTGAACAGCTGCAGGATATGGTGGAAAACACTCTGATCGCACTGAACTTCCCTATTGTTGCATTGGCATATGGGAAGCATCGGGCACGCAGGGCGGCATTGCGGGAAATGGAAGCCAAAATGGCCGTCATTGATGTACCGGAATTAATTTCCCCTGAATTTGCCGCTGACTTGCGACTCAGGATCTCATTTGCACGCATCGGGCTGAACCTGGTCTCTTCAGAAAAGGAGTTGATCGCAAGGTTAATGCGAAGCGTATCAGCCTCTTTAACCAGGCAAGAGCAACAAGAAACGATCATTCTCAACGCGAGAAATCTCCTCGATCTGGACGCCGACAGCCGTTTTTTTGGGGGAC
>Ga0207078_1021_pt1 | contig 39170 bp, 39 predicted proteins | sample Alteio_BWMinHeat_60_FD_153579 | JGI IMG/M metagenome (GOLD analysis project Ga0207078, IMG submission 153579) | Enriched cells from forest soil in Barre Woods Harvard Forest LTER site, Petersham, Massachusetts, United States -... | ecosystem: Environmental > Terrestrial > Soil > Temperate forest >... | reverse complement strand
CGATGGTGAGACTGAAGAATTGGGATGGTATATTCCATACGAAACACCAAGTGATGAGACTACATTTGCCGTGAATAAATACTTAGAGGAGTTTTTTGACGGATCAGGGTGGGCAATGGCCGCTTCTTTTGAAGAAGAATTAGAAAAAGAAGCAGTAGAAATATGTAAAATATACGATAAAAAGGTCGTTTATTATTGCAAACTTGCCAGTTGGGAGGTTGATGAATGTATATGGCTTTCTCTGAGAATACCGGTGCAATGTAGAGATAAATTTGAAGAAAGTATACATCAACACAGGTTTGTTTTGCTGAAGAGTCACATTGAAGCGAAGACAATTCCTTTTATGACAAATTCTGATGGCCGCTATCTCATTAAGCCGACCGATTTCATCAATTGGCTCGATAAATTAGATTTTGAATATCCAGAGGTGCTTAAAGAAGCGCATAAATATGGGGGAGAGTGCGTGGATTGGAAGGCAGAATGCGGTAAGAAAGACGACAAGATAAAAAAATTGGAGGCGGAAAATGGAGAGCTTAAGAAAGAAATCAAGAAAATTAAAAAGAGCGAAAAGCCGATCCACCATAAAAAACAACCAACTTATCATAAACTAATCTACGCACTTGTGGCAGTGCCCCACAAATTTGATGAGGAAGCTGAGCGCAATAACTGCACTCAAAAAATCCTAACCAAAATAACAAATGTTGGGCTGAATGTGGATAAAGAGGCTCTTCTATCTGTGCTGAGGGAAGCCAGTACTTTTTGCAAAGAATCAGATGTTGCCTTTTCTGTTAACGCGGCAAAAAGTTAATATCGCGATAATCTTGGCGATATCGCCCACCTGCTGTTTTGGATTCTGTAAAATCCTATCATGTTCAACCGCATGATGGAGACTTTACTTTATGCAAACATTGCTACCCGAAACTGGATTCCTGCGCCTGGAAGCAGTTCTCAAATACATCCCTGTGGGGAAAACCACATGGTGGAATGGCGTCAAAACGGGCCGATTTCCTAAATCCGTAAAATTAGGCCCTCGTACTACCGCGTGGCGAGCCGAGGATATTCACGCCCTTATAAATGAGCCATGCCAAGCGAACGTTGGCAAAAGTGAGTTTGATAGGAAGGGAGAGAAGCGTGCATAATTCAAAAAAAAGGCCCCTCCGTGGTGGGAAGGGGCTTAAGAAGCTTTCGTATTTCGTTTGTAGCATTCCTTCCAATCTGACTCAACTGGTTTGTCACGACCCAAAAGGGGGCATAGTTTGGCGTCCGGATAGTGCCTTCCTTATTCTGTTGATGGAGGGCATGCTATGACATCACTTCATATCTCTTTTATTGCGAGCCAACTTGGCAAAGCAAAGCGTGTAGGACAGGGATGGTCATGTCTTTGTCCTGCTCATGACGATCACAATCCAAGCCTTCACCTATCTTTGGATCAAGAGACATCCAAGATTTTGGCAAAGTGTTGGGCAGGGTGTTCCTTTGCGAACATTATGGCTGCTTTAAGGAATCGAGGCCTGTTAGAAGAGGCCCCTTTTAAAAGTGCATACCCTACCTGTATCCTACCTAAAGCGCCTGATCTCCCTAAAGGAGAGAATAAGAGGATATGCCAGATATGGAGAGAAACCCTTCCTGCAGAAGGGTCTTTCGTTGAAACTTACCTCAAGGGACGCGGATACAATGGAAGGATTCCACGTACCATTCGGTTCCATCCGAGGCTTTTTCATACCTCCAGGACATATCATCCCGCCATGGTGGCAATTGTGACTAAATGGCCTGATAAGACTCCGTGGGCGGTACATAGGACCTATCTTACGGCTGATGGATTAGATAAGGCCGCTTTAGAACCCAATAAGATGATGTTGGGGACTGTGGGCGGAGGCGCTGTAAGATTCTCTGCCCCCGGATCACAATTAATTTTGGCTGAGGGGATAGAAACGGCATTGAGCTGTTTTTACGCGACGTCCATCCCAACTTGGGCATGTCTCTCTACATCAGGAATGGTCAATGTTGTTATTCCGTCCATAGAGCGAACCCAGGAAATTATTATCTGTGCCGATGGAGATATGGCAGGAAAAAGGGCGGCTACTCAATTAGCAGAACGGCTGCATAGAACAGGATATAGGGTACGTATCGCAACTCCGCCTCAAGGACAAGACTTTAACGATGTCCTAAGGGGGAAAGCATGAGCAGTACAGATGCAAAAAACTTGATTGAGAAGGCTGTTGTGTTTCCAGGGGACAACCCTGCAGCCCCCTCGCTTGGATCAAGAAACGAAGAGTCAGATGAGGAAGTCCTTCAACGGTTAAGTAGTCTTTCTCCTTTTGAATACGAACGACTAAGAAAAGACGAAGCAAGGCACCTCAATGTGAGTGTATCTATCCTGGATCAAGAGGTCAAAAGAAGGCGGGCTCAAAATTCTAATGAAGAACAAAAAGGGCTTGCCGCTATTTTTCCTGATGTAGAACCGTGGGCAGATTCCGTGACTGCAGATGAAATTCTGGAAGCACTAACAGGTCTTTTTAAGCGATTTGCGATCCTTCCTGAGCATGCGGACACGACATTAGCCTTATGGGTGATATTTACATGGTGTATTGATTATGTCCATTGCGCACCCATCCTGACTCTTTCTTCCCCTGAGAAACAATGCGGCAAGACGACCGTTCTTTCAATCTTAGGGAAGCTTGTTTTTAAAGCACTACCTGCGTCACACATAACAGCAGCCGCTTTGTTTAGGACGATAGAAGCATTGCAACCTACTCTGATTATTGATGAAGCCGACACCTTTATCAACGCATCAGATGAATTAAAGGGCATTATTAATTCAGGGCATACACGTTCCTCCGCTTTTGCAATTAGGACAGTAGGAGAAGATCATAATCCCAAACAGTTTCGCACGTGGGGGGCTAAGGCAATTGCCCTCATAGGCAAATTACCCGACACATTACACGATCGTTCTATTGTCATTGAATTAAGGCGAAAGCATCCGGGGGAAAAAACTGAAAAGTTAAGGCATGTAAGCCCGCAAATTTTTGATGACTTAAAAAGAAAAATACTGCGCTTTTCTCAGGATCATGGTGCTTCTATTAAGCAAGGGCAACCGCTTCTTCCTTCTAACATTTCCGATAGGGCGGCTGACAACTGGGAGCCTTTGTTAGCAATTGCAGAACTGGGAGGAGAGCGCTGGACCGTACAATCTCGTCAAGCAGCTTCGTTTTTATCCAATCGTGAGAAAGATCATATCTCTCTAGGAAATCAGTTGCTTCTGAACACCCAACACGTGTTTCAAAATGAGGGGGCGGAAAAAATTCCAACAGCAAAGCTGATAGAGGCTCTTTGCGAAGATAGTGAATTGCCATGGCTTACCTATGATAGAGGGACTCCTATCACGCCTCGGCAGCTTGCCAAGATATTAGATACATACAAAATCCAAAGCAAAAACATAAAAGTGGAAGGGAACAAGGTGCTCAAAGGATTTGAGAAAAGTCAATTTGAAGATGCTTGGAGTCGTTATCTTCCTGAGAGCTCTTCTGAAAATGCCGCTACGCCGCTACTATCTAATCAAAATAAGGGCTCAGAAGAATTTTCATCCGCTACCTTCGCAGCTACTAATATCGTTGAATCCGCTACTGAGCAAATAAGCAAAATTGCAATCTCAGGGGGAGTTGGTAGCGGCGTAGCGCCAGTAGCGGCTTATCCAGGGGTGTGGGCGGATAAGGCGGTTGTATCCCTTTCTTTAGTTGAACCTTTCTATCATTCGGACAATTCAGAAGACGGGGTGAACAAACAGAGGCAAATAGATTTCGAGGAACGTGCTGGCATCATGGAACATGAAGGCCGTCTTGATCGAAGAGAGGCTGAAAGGCTTTCCAAGATAGATGTAGAAACAAGCTAGAGGGGGAATCAACGGGCATAATGCGTGCCCGTCTATAATCCCGCTAATACGAAGACAAAGGAGACGCAGGAAAACGCCTTGAAGACGTTTAAAAACGTTAAATTGCACGTGATAAAAAATGGTCAAAATCCATTTAAAAATGGTAAATTTAATGGAAGTCGGACAAGAAAGAGTCTCTTATCCGAGAGGAGAGGTTAACTGGAAAATAACGGCAAAATGCCGTTTTAAAACGGCAAATTTCAGATGACGGATAATGGTTAAAGTCCATTTAAAAATGGTAAATTGAATGGACCCCCTATCAATACGATCTGAGTCTTCTTTGGGGGAAGATTGAATCAAAAAAAACGGAAAAGTCCGTTTAAAAACGGTGAATTTCAAATGACAAAAAATGGCATTTTGCCATTTAATAATGGTAAAAATAATGACGAAGCCCTTAAGGGTGACCTTAAATGTCTTGTCTGCCGTGGTGAAATTAAGAATCACGATGACAGGAAGTGTTGATATGAAAAAACGAGTTAATCTCGTTTAAAAACGAGAAAAATAACGGCACAAACTTTAAGGGAACCCCTGAGGGCCGCGCCCTCAAGGGGCTATTAACAAAACAACCCTCGCTCTTGATTAAATGGGAAAGAACGATGCAGTAGGGGTGGGATTGTCCTTTGTCAGGATAACTCGTCTGTGGTCAAAACAACCTATGATAAACCGCTCGTCTTCCATGCGGCGGCATACCATGACAAAAGAAGTTCCCCTTTGAGGACCAATCATTCGCCTGCGAGGTGAGCACGTGCGCTGGGCAGTTTTGCAGGAAAAATTTTAATTTATCGTTTCTTCTTATGTCCATGATGTGTTTGGGCGTGATTTTTTAAAACAATGCAGATGGCATTGTACAAATTCTCTGAAACCATCTGCAAGTCTGCAAAGGCTCCCCCTCCTTAGAAATACGCGATCGTCAGATAGGAGAGCCTCTACGGCCTCCTACCGTCGTATACGCGTCACATCTTCGCCATGCCATTGATCATAGGTCGTCAACAGTTCATTGAGGGTCAATCGGACCTTCTCGAGTTCGAGACACGCCTTGACCGTTGAACGGTTCACTTCCTTCAAATGATAGGTGAGTTCTTGCGACAGATACGCAACTTGGGATATGGTCATTCTAGCCATTGGATAAGATTCCTTTATCTATGTGGTTAGTGGGGCAAGGGCGGTTAGAACGCCTTTGTTCCACGTCTGCTTCATAATAAAGCGGATAACTACAGCCTATACCTTCAGCCAAAAAGGGTCAAGGGAGAACAGAAAACTTTGTCACTAGCACATGATATGACCGAGGTAGTTAGCACCCGATATGACCGAAGTAGACTCTCTTCAAAAGGAGAGGGTGATGAAAAAAACGAAGGTTATAGAAGAGGTTCTGAAGATGAAATTCGAGGAAGTCTACGATCGATTTCAAAAACAAAGGCTAACGACCCAAGAGGCGTCAGAATTGCTAGGGATAAGTGTGAGTTCATTTTATCGAAAGCGAGAACGCTTCGAGGAAGAGGGCTTTGAAGGGAGATATGATTTGCGGCTAGGCAAGGCGTCTCCTCATCGGGCAGCAGATGCAGAAGTAAAGAGGATTACAAAGCTTTATGAAGATAAATACAGAGGGTTTAGCGTAAAGCATTTTCACGAGTTTGCGTGTCGTGAGCATGGACTCAAATATGGATACACCTGGACAAAAACCCACCTTGAAAGAGTGGGATTGGTCAGAAGAAGCAAGAGGGGGGGAGATCATCGTTTAAGGAGGGACCGTCGCCCTATGACAGGAATGATGTTGCATCAAGACGGTTCAACCCACGATTGGATTCCAGGGCTTGGATATAACGTGGACCTGATTGTGACGATGGATGATGCTGACTCGCAAGTAACCTCAGCCTTTTTTGTAGATCAAGAAGGGACGGAAAGCAGTTTGCAGGGGATCAAAGAAACGATTGAAACGTATGGTCTTTTTTGTTCCTTTTATACGGATCGCGGATCTCACTATTGGACAACCCCTGAAGCAGGAGGGAAGGTGGACAAGACGAACCTGACCCAGGTTGGCCGTGCGTTAAAAGAGCTGCGCATTCAACATATTGCAGCATACAGCCCCCAGGCACGAGGAAGATCTGAGCGTATGTTTGGGACGCTTCAAAAGCGCCTTCCACAAGAGTTAGCGTTGCGAGGGATTAAAACGATAGAGGACGCGAATCAGTATGTGAGGGAAGTCTACCTTCCCCGTCACAATCAGCAATTTACGGTTAAACCTGCGGATGCACGCAGTGCCTACATTCGATGGATTGGAGAAGATTTGAATGAAGTTTTATGCCACAAAGAAGAAAGGATCGTCCAAAATGACAATACAGTGAGGTATCAAGGAAAAATCTTACAAATCCCTCAAGACACGTTCCGCTATCACTACGTTCGAACGGAGGTAGAGGTACGCCAGTATCTTGATGGAACCCTCGGGGTGTTCTTTGGCAATAGAAACATAGGGCGCTTTGATAGGGACGGCCATCTTCTCACTATCCTCATGGACGTTCAGGAGGTTGCTTAACTCAAAAGGCTCGGTCAACTCACCTGCTAACTACCTCGGTCATCTTCAAGTGCTATTGACAGGGAGAACAGAAAACTTACGAGCGTTGTGTGCTCGTGCTCCTTCAAAACCCTTTGCAAAGGCTTTCTCTGTAAGTTCCTTTGCATCTTCTTTAGTCATTTCTCCCGACTGTTCTGCCAAGATAGCGAGAATTCCCATCATTTTCATATAAAAAAGACTTCCATACTCAACTTGGGGTCGACTGTATTTTACAGATGCCAACTCTCCCACTTTTAAGTAGGTGCGTTCCAATGCAGACTCATTGAAGTTGGCAGCTTTGGAAATACATAAAAGGCTGTCAAATATTGCTTTAGTGGATTTTCTTACATTTGCGCCATTGTTGAGATCGGAAATGTTATCGATTTCTGCATATAGGCTTGATTCATCTACGTGAGCAACGTCTTTTCCGCAGGATGCTAAATATTTTTTTCCTAACTCCTGAAAATGTGACAACACTTGATGATTTTCGGATTCAGATGAGTTAATAAAACAGTCATAAACATCCATCATCTTTGCCGTCACCGTTTGGACATTGTCGTCGTCTGCAGCGCTTGCAAAGGCCCCTGTTGCACTGATCAACAATGCACATAAAATGCGTTTCATCTTATTCTCCTAACGTTGTTTCAGTTTTAATCTTACAAGGGGGCACATTTTTTATTGTTTTGCTTGCTTGAGTCATGTCCACATTCATGATTGAAGGATAAGAAAAGCCAGCGCCACTTTCTGCATCGACTGCATAGCCAATCAGTCCGCCTAACACGATATTGCCCCAAGTGGCTGCCTCACTTTCCGATTGAAAGCAGGCAGCTCCTACGTAATCGTCTTTTTTACAGTTAATGCCCAAATCGCCGTAGGCTTTTCTAATCGTAACCGACCCGGGTGTTGTAACGTACCATGAACCCTTGTCATTGCTTAAGATACAACTGGCCCCTGTGAGATATTTTCCTTCTGATGTGGTGGTGATGGTAACAGGTTGATTGCGCGTGCCTGTTATAGATGCGCACCCTGAAGTTACACATAGAATTGTGAGTAAATATATAGCGTTTCTTTGCATACAATCTCCTTATGCGTTCAGCATAAAGAGATGGTAGCGCCATACGTGACTATTGTCACGTATTTATTGCGTCGGACCCTCGCCATAATTCCTCTCATTATGAAAGAGCATGCTGAAACAGAGATCGTTTCCAAAGTCATTGACGATATCGTCAAGAGACGGAAAGAGCTTGGCTTGTCGCATCAACGCTTGGCAGAAGGAGCCCATCTCAATAGGTCTGCCATTAGCCTGATTGAAAGCAAAAAACGAACGCCAAGTCTGCTGACCGTCTTAAAGATCTGCGGTGTACTGGATCTTTCCTTGGCAGATATTCTTAAGAAACATGAATTGTAAGGTCTGTTTTCTCAGTGAATAACAAGAAAGCTACAACCAAATGCCCCTGCCTCGGAGAGAAACCTTACATGAATCGCATCATTCTATTGTAGCGTCGCACCACCAGCGCCTGCTGCGGCTGCAGCAGCCCCAGAATTTTTGGCTCTTTGGAGTAAGAAATGTTTCTCTCTTAGAGGCATATGGTACAAATAGAGGGTTGTAGGGGAAGCCGCTGGGGGTGGTGGCTCTGTAATGCCATTTGGTTCATCGGATTCACTATTTGACTGTAAGTTTGTGGGAGATGCAGTTGGGGGGGTGGCTGTTCCCATAAAGGCGGCCTCTGATGTCTCTGATCCTGTAAGAGAAGGGGAGGGTTCTACAGTAGCAGGAAGAGATACACTCGACGGGGGAGCTGGAGATGCAGAAGGCCCTGCAGCAGCAGGCGATATGCTCAGTGCGGGAGTAGAGGGAAGCCAGGTATACTGGTCTCTTAATCTACACATAACACCTGTTTTTAGGTTCGCCTCGTCCTTTGGATACTTCTCGTCATAAACGTCATTACTCAGTACAATAGGAATCACCTTCACAGTGGGTAAGCGCTCTTTAATTTTATCGGTTAAATGTTCTCGGATAGAAAGAAGACAACAGCGGCATGCATCATTATCTGTATAAAACAACGAATAAACATGGGAAGGATTGTGAGGAGAAAGATTTTGTATCTCTTTAGATAACTGGCGTAGGAGATCCTCGACTGCCATCCCTTCGCCATCATCCAGATGTTCCTCGATATATGATAGAATTTGCTCTTTGCTTAGGAATGGTAAGAAAGGGGACAAGCCTCCAAATGAAGGGGCTTCCGCCTGAGATCTAAGCCATGCACTACGTGTGATGGTGGTCTCATACTCTCTGACACAGTCATCATACTCTTTGTAAAATTCTTTTAACGGTCTGCATCCTTTTGTGTCTAAAAATTTTTGCATTCTATCAAATTCAGTCCGCACATCACCAAAAGATTGAAGAGAATCACTAAAAAATGTTTGGCGCGGAATACCCAAATTAAAAGCTGTCTCAACTCCCTCATCATTTTCCTTGCTTTCCTGCCCGGATGGTTTGTTTTTTCCCTTGTCTTTTTGTTTTACGGTCTTGTTATCTGAAAATTTTTCCGCAAATTTTTGATCAAAGATACAATCAATAAATTGCCTTTCGTCTTTTGCACATAAAATATGAGGGGAAATTCCCTCTACTAGGGCTGCTTTCTTACCATTGGCCATGACGAGAGGTCTCTGGGCTCCGACGCCTATTAATGAATCGAGGGTAGATCGCTGCGCGTATAACGTCTTAATATGCGTTCCATTACCGAAAAACAAAAGACGGGCTTGGCTTGTCAAAATAACTTGTGGTTTAGCCTCACGTATCTTGGGGAGTGCCTGATTGATCGTGAGTGCCATCTCATCAAATGCAGCTTTAATTATGGGCCGATGTGCCTCGGCACATTCTTGAAAATCTAGGGTATCTGTTTGTTGAACATACGGGTCTACGTTAGCTGCACTATACACAGGAGAGTTAAGCCAAGCCATCCAACACAGGAGAAAGAGTTTCAATGATATTTTAAGCATGTCTCAATCCTTTTTAGTGCTACGCAATTTCATCAAAATCTCCTCACATGCTTCTTCTAAAGCATCCCGCTCCGTTTGAGATTCAGGAAGGGAAACACGTAGCTGCTCAAATAAGGCCAGAACGTCTTCCATATCCATTTGCGAGCGACGCGAGGGTGAGGGGGAAGGAGGGGAAAAAATAGGTTGTAAGAATTTAAGCCTTTGGAGAAGTCTCCGATCATTCCGGTCTACAAGGTGCAAGGAGAGAATGTTATTTTCCCCTAATACACTCACCGCACACACCACCACCTGAGTTGCAGGATCAAGATGTGTGATTTCATAAGCCCACCTATCACTGAGTACACCAGGCTTGTAAGAGGGGTGCTTACCATCTTTCCTAAAGTGATAGCTAATTAATAAGTGAGCTTCCTTATCCTCAATAAGGCAGGCTTTATCATTTTTCGTCTTGCGCAAATGATAAAACAAAAAGCTTTTCGTGGGAGGGGTGTCTTCAGAAAAAGTGATGCTTTGGTTTTGTGTACGCTGAGCAATAAACTGTTTTGTTGCGTCCTTTGCACGCTCTCTCTTTGAGCCATCCCCATTCTCATAACGCATATAAGCGACTTGACGAAAGCAAAGAGGCCCTTCTTCTACCTCCACTCCAGCAGCCGCTGCAAAAAGGGGAGCATTCCCCAGGCATAAGGCAATCAATAGGATGTTCATGGTATATATTATTGTTTTTCTCATGGCTCACCTTTTCACTAACGATTAAGCCATGAGGATGGAGAGGGTGTGTTATTTTGTCAAACGCTTTATGGGGCATTGGTACTATGTGCATGAAAGTATGGAAGATATTTTAAGAAGGCGCAATCTCTGAAAAAGAAGGTTGCAGGAAATGCTTTTGAAACTCCTTCCCGTCGATAAGTGATAAGGATCAATGAGTTATCATTTTTCTCCGCACAAACGCCCGTTCAACCTGCACTTTATGCTTGCCAAAGTTTGGAATAATAGGGTTTGATTCTTCTAAAAGAGATCACACGATCCATCTTATTTGTAAGGAGTGCATATGCTTTTTAAACCCTGTCGATGGCTGTTAAGTAGCGTTTCTCTGGGGATGTTGTCTATTTTACTCTTACCAACCTTTCCCGTCCGAGCCATGGAATCAGACGAAGGTCAACCTGGGGCTGCGCAGGTCGCTTTTGCGGGAACGCCGGTCGAGGGGTTGTCGTCAGATTCAGAAGAAGAAACAACGGGGAAAGAGCCAAGCTTGCAAAAAATATTACGCAAATTTCAAAGACGGCTTGATCGTCAAGAACGAGGCCATCAACGGCAACTGCAAGGGCTTCAGCAGCAGGTTCAAGAATTGCAACGCCACAATGTCGGGCTTCTCATCAGGTTAGAAGAAATGGAAAGAAGGGAGAAGGTTCTTGAATCCTTGAACTTAATGCCGCGGGTAGAAGAGCTGCAGCGTCAAGTGAAGAGCCTGGAAAAACAGCAAATTCCCCAAACAGAGGAGCAGGTCAGGCAAGCTGAAGCCTTAGCCGCTCAAGCGAAGCGAGACGTATGGAACGCCAAATTAAGAGCCCAAGAGTCTCACGATGCGGCTGTACAAGCGACGCAAGCACTCCAAAAAGCAGAGGCCTATCTCAAAGAAGTGGAACAAAAAGAGGAAGATGCAAAAAGCATTCTGGAAAAAGCTGTCCACATGGAGGAAGCCCTACGGCGTGAACAAGAAAGGACAAGCGATTTACTTGAGAAGCTGTTTCAACAGGGCACAGAGACGGCCACTCCCTCTAAACAAACCATTTATGACACGACCGCTTCTGCCCGCACTGCAGAAGAATCCCATGAAGGCGCTGTCCGTTCTCTTGAAGCTGCACGGCAAGGGTTAGCAACAGCAACAGCGGCTGTTGAGGCCGCACGTCAAGAAATGCCTATTACAAAGGAGCGGGCCACGCTCGCGCAGGCTCATTATCGTCAAGAAAAAGAGAAGGTTCTCCAACAAGAAGAGGTCGCAAAAGACCCTGTGGAACGGGCTGCATATGTGCGTCAGGTATGGGATATGCACGCCCAAAAAGAGGCTGAAATTAGAAAGCAACAAGAGGATATGCGCCACCAGGTATCTACCTTCCAACAGGAAACCAGGGCTTTCATGGCAACGATAGGTACGCCGGAAGAAAGAGAGAAGGAAGCACGCAAAGTAAGCTTGATGGCCGGCTTGACCCTGCATTCCCCTGAAGTGTTAGATTTTAATGGGACGAATTTTGGAGATGCAGATACGCCAGCTTTATGTGCATTATTTGCGTCGGGGAAGTTAGGATCCTTGAATACGCTGAAGTTGGATAATACGTTAATTGGAGATAGAGGATTAACAACTTTATCTCAAGTTTTTGGCCCTGCTTATACATATGGACCGGGGTATAAGAGTTACGTGGGGCAAGGGATTCGTACATTTAGTTTTAATAATACAAACATTGGTGATGAAGGGCTCTCTTCTTTTGCCCAGATTTTTACACTCACTGATCCCCAACATGCTCAACTGGCTCTTTTTCGTGGCATTTCTTCATTAAGTTTCAATGGTACGCAAATTGGAGATAGGGGGCTGCGTACTTTAGCGCAGGCGCTTTTGCCGAGATATAATTCAGAAGGTTTGTCCTTAAGTTTTGATGATACAGGAATTAGTGATGGAGGGATCTCCGCGTTATGTTTGGCTTTTGCGCCCGAAAAACAAAGAACACAGTCACGGTTGGTAGTCTCATTAAGTTTCAATAATACACAAATAGGTGACGGAGGAGCAGCCTGTTTGGGTCGTCTCTTTTCATCGGGGAAATTAGCGTGCGATGTATCTCCCCTTGCGCAACTCAGAAGGCCACAAACAGTGTTTTATCTCAAGTCACTCAGCCTGATAAACACGAAGATTAGCGATGCAGGGATAACCTCGATTGGACAAACTTTTACAGCCTTGTTGGAGTCATTGAATCTAGCCAACAACCCGCATGTAACAGAGACAGGTTTGGCTTTTCTCCGAAAAAATTTGCCTTCATTAAAAGAGAATGCGGGTTCCAAGCCTCTAAAAGAGGATCCTCGTTCTCCTGGAAATTGGAGTAGGTAATAGGCTGTTATCCGGCTCCTTAATACCCGAAAAAAGAGCAGGCCAGAAAAAATCCTGGGGGCATAAATGGGGGCACATTTCAACATGACCCCACAACAACATCAACAAAACAAACGCCTGCAGGCCACAATATGAATGCCTCCACTCCTGCCAGGGAATTCCTCAGTTTTTGATAGGGATCTTCGTTTCCATGGCGCGCGCTGCCGGGTGGGGCGACTATCTGGATGCCAACTGCCAAGAAGTTCTGACCTCCTGCCAAAACCAGCTCTGGTTTTTGGTCTCACCCCTGATAAAGTTTATTGAGAATTTTTAAGCCGTTTTGCGAAGGAACACAAAAGAGAGAGCCGATAAAATGAGAGCCAGGAGAACGGCGGAGCCCGCGACTGTTGCAAGACCTGAGGCGAAAGCGGCACTTGCATGGTCGCGGAGGGCCAACGAAGAAGTTTCTGTCATGACGCCTGAAAATGAACTGGTCGCACGTTCAATAACAGAGCACTCAGTGCCACACGCCATAAGGTGACCTGTCAAACGGTACTGATAGACAGCTGTGCCGAGGGTGCCAAAAAGAGCGATGCCCAGTCCCATGCCGAGTTCAACCGCTGTCTCTGCGGCCGCGCCTGCTGAAGCACTCTTCCCTTCAGGAGCCGAGGCCACCACGATATCTGTGCCAAGGGCATCGAAAGGACCACATCCAAAATATACAACAACCAGACCAACGATCACCCACACGGGGCTGAGATGGACACCAAATGCGATTGTCACAAGACCCACCGCTATCACAAGAAATCCTCCTCCAATAATGACACCACTACTGCCTCCTTTTTTGGCAAGAGGTGGGGAGAGCAATGCGCTCACAATGAGGCCAGCAGAGGCCGGAGCGATGAAAGTGCCGGCAGCAACCGCACTAAGCCCGTAGGCAAGCTGGAGATATTGGGGGATAAAAAGGGTGAGACCACCGATAGTGGCAGGCCCTAATAAAAGAATCAGTAAGGCAGTTGCAAGCGCTGCATTAGATCGGATGAGGGGGAGGTCCAAGAGCGGATGGGTCGATTTTAGCTGACGTATAATGAAGGCGCTTCCCGCGATCAGACCTCCCGATAAGGCCAACACCGCATTCAGCTTTGTCTCCCCAATGACACATTCTTTAAGACCATAAACTAAAGGAAGGATTGCCGCCAAAAAAAGGAGACTGCTCAACCAGTCATATTGTTTTTGCACGTCAGACTGGAGGCTTTTTGGAAAAACTACTGGACCCGCAATGAGCAGAGGGAGCATAACAGGGACGGCCATAAGAAAAATTGCCTCCCATCCTAAAAATTCTAGCAAAGCTCCTCCGACAATCGGGCCCAGGGCGAATCCTGCCATAAACGCCGATGTCCAGATGGAAATCGCACGCCTGCGCTGCTGCGAATCTGGGAAGAGGTCACTGATCAAGCCGAGAGTGGCTGGCATAAGAGCCGCTCCCGCAATCCCAAGAGCGGCTCTTACGATAATCAGTGTCGGAGCCGTTGAAGTCATCGATGCAATCGCCGAAAGCACCATAAAAGCAGAGGACCCGATGAGGAGGATACGCCGATTTCCCCATCGATCACTCATACCACCCATGGGAATCAGAAATCCAGCGAGCATCAGGGGGTAAATGTCGAGAATCCACAACTCCTGAACGGCTGTTGTGTGAAGAGACGCCGCAATGTGCGCGAGAGCCAGGTACAGCACACTCATATCAAGACCGAGCACGACTGTGGGAACGCAAATCAGAAAAAGGGCTACCCAAGGGTGGGTGGCGTTACGGGCAGAAATGGTTGGTAACTGTTGTCTTTCTTTCATTGTCTAAGCTTTCTGTTGAGTGGTAGCTATTCCTTTTTCCAATAGCGTTTATGATTCTTGGCCGAATTCCATCAACGCGTGATTTTTCAGCACAAAAAACAGAGCAATCGTACTCATCAAAATGAAACTACAGAGAATGATGCCAATATTTTGGAAAGACCCCTGGTAGAAATATCCTGCAACCTGAAGGAAGAAGGCTGAGAGAAGAAGGCGTCCTCCCTGGAGGATCGCAGAAACCCGACCCTTTGCTTCGGGGATGATATTCAGGCAAAGAGGATAGAGGATGGTGGCGGGAACAACTTGGCCAATCGTAAGAGGAAGAAGAGCAAGGGTTATCAAGAGAGGGCTGGCACTATCACAAACAGTGATAACTCCCATGCTCACAAAGGTAAAAGCAAAGATATATACGGAAATGACAATCATCTTTTCTTGGTCATACCGACTGACAATCATTCCAAAAAGGAGACACCCGAGAGCATGAGAAAGCGCTAAAACACCCTGATAATAGCCAAAGTGCGCGAGACTCACCCCTAAATCTTCCATATAGAGGATGGGGGACATGCCCACAAAAACCCAATAGGGGACAAAATTAAGAACAAAAAATGTCATCAAAAGAAAGAGAGGTTTAGATTGAAAAAGAGGAATGTACCCTCGCAAGGAGAGGGTTTCTTTACACTCTGGCAATTGTTGAGTCGGGATAAAAAAGAGGGTTGTGACACAAGACAGAAGCCCTAGCAGGAGAAGCGTCATAAAGTTTCCCTGCCAATGAAAATAGAGGGTGATGTAGCTCCCAATCACAGGTGCTGCTCCCGCAGCCGCATTAAATAAACCATTGAGGATCCCAAATAAGGATTGTTGCTGCTTCAGCGAATAGGTGTCCGCAATAATTAAAAAGCTCAACGTTGCAGGTGCTGCGATTCCGATTCCCTGAAGAAAACGGCCCACGAGAAGAAAATGGTATGATGTTGCCCCCAAACACAGCACACTGCCGATGATAAATATGACAATACCCATCAAGATAATCGGCTTGCGCCCATAACGATCGGCCAGAGAGCCCACGAAAAAGAGGCTTAAAAAATAGCCAATAAAGTTGATGGACAGTAAAGCTTCGGCCCAAAAAGGAGAGAGACCAAACAGACCTTGCAGCTCCGGAAAGCTCGGCACAAAAAGATCAAATTCCATCCCCGCGAGGAGGTCCATCAGGATAATGGCAGCGAGAAGGAGGGCTTTTGGAAAAGTCTGTTTCATGGCGTTAGACTAATGGACCTAAGGTACGCATCATCCCTCACAACTCCTTCTTCAAACAGAGCAAAGAGGAGCCCTTTGCATAGCCTTTTCTCTCAAAATCCATCGTATAACCGAGCTTTTCATAAAAAGAGAGGGCGCCCTGGAAACTCATGGTATTTACGGTCGCAAGGCTGCACCCTTCTTGACGTCCATAGTCATGAACGTGTTCCATGAACATTCTGCCTAATCCTTTTCCTCGATGATCGGGATGAACCCAGAGCTGGTCTGTGTAGATACGTCCGAAAATAACAGATCCATTACAGCCGGCAATGATGTTTTCGTCCTCATCTCGCATAAAAAAGCCAAAAGGATAAGCCGTGCCATAGCCAGGCGTGCCTTCGTTGATTTTTTCTGTTAAAAAATCGATATCGGTACTGGTGGGGGTAAGGGTGAATTCGATTTGCATGTTTCCTCTAATCCGTCATCTGATGTTGCTCAATCGTAAAAGCCGGGTGGCAGGAGATAAAAAGGGTCATGTGGCCTTCCCAATAAAACTTTTCACCAGCCTCGATGAGAACGAGGTCGCCAGCTGTGAGAGTGTATTCTTTCCCATTGACCTCAACCTTACCGCTACCCTCTTGAATATAGACTATCTCCTTGCATTGTATGTTGGTCACATAGCGCTTTGCCGGATATCGGCCGCTGATCTTTGCAACAGCAAAATCGATGTCTGGATCGTCCATTCCGTATTCCATCACCACACAAAGATCGCTGTTCTTATGTATCGTCGATTGGTGTTTGGAGAGTATTTTCATGCGTCTCTGTCCTCCCGCAACGTCCTTAACCGATCCGCCTTTTTCAACAAAACAGCAGTGCTCAACAAAATGGCAGCAACGATAAGGAAAAAGAGGGGCATGCGCTGAAGGGTTCCATTATGCAGATAGCTCATCAGGGCATTCAGGGAGGAGGCGATGATGTAATAAGAAAACCCAAATACGGACGCCGCTGTTCCTGAGATTTCCCTGTAATCTCTGAGAGCTAAGCTGATGGAGTTGGGGATAATGAGTCCAAATCCCCCTAGGATGAAGCAGATAAAAATCAAACTGACACCAATCATGCTGTGGCGATTCTCAACCCCGCTTAACAGGCACGTGGATATCCAGAAAAGGAGGGCCATCAGACAAATCATTGCTGCGCCATACTGTATAATCTGTAATGCTGTGAGCCCCTTCCCATGCATGTGTTTTGAGATAGAGCCTCCCACAAGAAGAGGAATCAGAATGGAAAAGGCGATCGTTCCAAAAAATAGAGGGGAAAGATTGAGGCTCTCCATAAAGTAAAAAGGGCCTTCAGAAAAATAGCCAAAGAGAATGCCATTGACGCCCCCGACGAGCATGCTGTGCCCCATAACTTCCTTGTCGCGGATCAGTCTTTTGAGATGAATCCTCATCTCTGCCCATGACTCCTTCCCTTTATGAACGAACACATTGGTCTCAGGCAAGCGCAGCACAACAATAGTGGCGATGATAAGGCCAATGAGGATGAGGACGAGAAAAACCGCTTTCCACGCAAAAAACACAGTCGTCATGCTTCCAATAATGGGACCGATGGCAGGGGCAAAAGCGACTGCGATGAATAGTGTTGAAAAAGCTTTGCCCCGCTTCGATTCGGGAATGCTGTCACGGGCAACGGCTTGTCCAACGACGGACCCCACACTGGCTCCAAAAGCCTGCAAAAACCGCATTCCCATAAACCAGGTAATGGAGGTGGTTGTGTAACAGCCAAAGCAAGCGACGGCAAAGATAGCGAGGCCGGTTAAGATCACGGGCTTACGTCCCAGATAATCGGAAAGCGTGCCCCACGCCAAGACCCCCACCGCAATTCCGATCAAATAGATGGTGAGGGTATTTTCAGCAAGATTGTCAGAGATCAAAAAATCCCGCGCGAGGTGCGGCAGCGCCGGCGTGTAGATGGTCTCACTCAATTGCGGCAAAGCAATGAGCAGGGTCAGGATATAAAGAGGAACCAGAGGGACTTTATTCATCGGCTTACCTTTATTGAGCGAATAGAGAGTTCTATGCTCATACTGCTTTTGGAGACTTAAGGAAACTGGTTTTTCAGGAAACATATTTGACCTTTCGAGAAAACCTCTTAAAATGACTCAGCAAAAAGAGAAAGACCCATGACCATCCAAATAAAACACATCGAAGTTGTCCCTTACGATCCCACCTGGCCTCAAACATTTGGGGAAGAAGCAGCGCTCATCAGGCAGGTTTTGGGTGGACACTGTCTTGAGATCCATCATATTGGCTCAACAGCTGTGCCAGGGTTGGCGGCAAAGCGAGATATCGACACCCTCCTCATTGTTGATAATCTGGATGCCAGTTTAGCCCTTCAACACGCCAATTATCGTTTTAACGGAGAAATGAATATCCCGCTGCGTTACTGCTTTTCAAAAAATACGGATGTCTCTAAGGTGAATCTCCATGTGGTTGAACCCGGTCATGGATTTATCGCGCTTAACCTGTACTTTCGGGATTATCTCCGCAACCATGAGGACGCGCGTATCGCCTATGGCAATCTTAAACAACAGCTTTTGAAGAATCCTCAATCTTACGAAAGGGGTGCCATGAGATTCCCAGGATACACGTTGGGAAAAGATCAATTCATCAAAAAAATATTGGAAGAAGCCCAGTTTGAGGGGCTTTCACTTGCCTTTTGCATGCATGTCAATGAATGGGAGAGTGCTAAGGCCTTCCGGCAACGAGAGTTCTTCGATAAAGCTGGTATCCAAGATCCCTACACATGGACTTTCGAACATTCTGATCATGTGCACTTGGTTTTGTATCAAGGCGCCACCATTGTTGGATACACTCATATCCAGCTGTGGCCAGAGAATCAGGCGGCTATGCGCATTATTGTGATTGAGGAAACTCTCCGAAACCAAGGACTCGGAGGATACTTTTTAACCCAATGTGAAAGGTGGCTCTTCTCCAAAGGAATCAAAAGCCTGCGCACTGAAGCCTCTCCTGCAGCTAAGCGTTTTTACGAAAAGCAGGACTATGCGTTGATGCCCTTTAATGACCCTGATGGCTATGAGAGCGGACCGGAGGATATTCCGATGGGGAAAATCATCACTCCCCCAGCCTCTCCTTCAGCTCTCCATCCGTAAGCCATTGCTGTTCTGTCTCAAGGATCTTAAATCGGAGCGCCTCTTTTTCTGCAGAAAATTCAGGGATGGGGATCAGCTTGGAGGCCGTGTAATGAATGCCTTGAAACTCTACCCCTAATGCGTGACATATTTTTTCCACGTCATCTAAATTTTTCAGATCATCATCAACAAAAACAATCCTCTGGAAGGAGAGAGGAGAATGTTGCAGAGCCTGTTTGAGAACGGTGCCTTTGTCCGCAAGAGCGGTGAAGATCACGCCTGATTTTACTAGAGGAATGCCATCCTCCGTTTTGAGCTTTGGAAAGGTCATCTCGTGTTTGAAGGGAGAAGAGTGAGCGAAGGACACGCCCACCTGCTCCAAATCTTTGAAACGTATCTCTTCTATGTGGGAGATTTTGCCGTATTGTCCCGTCCACCAGCCCGTGAGAGCAATTGTCGGAATGTGGCGCTTTTGTAGATCTTTGATGACTTTAAGAATACGCGGATCAACGGGTTGCACCCTTCTTTTTGTAAAGACGGCACTCCAAAGATGTTTAAGCTGTTCTTTTGTATAGCTTGCTTTCAAGCGTTTCGTCTGCGCCTTTCTCAAGGGGCCCTTAAAGCCAAAGTCAGGGATGGGAACGAGAATCACGTCGTCAATATCGAAGATCACAAGACTATGTGAGTCTGCCTTTTTAAGGACTGTCTCGATTGTTTTTGCGTCGTGCGTCTCCAGGATATCTGCATGACAGGGGATCCATGAAAGGAGGAGAAAGATGAGAAGAAGCAGAAAAATTCTTCTCATCTGCATCTCATCACGCTCCGAAAGTCCCCATTGTGAGGAGATCTCAACCACTCAGGTAGAATGGTCTTGAACGGTTCAGGACGGAAATCAATCTCATTGAGGGAAGACAAAGGAGCCCAGGTGAGCGCAATGTGCTCTTCACATTGTGGAATAGGTGTCAACGCATTCACACCTTCAGCAGCTAATTCAAAGATAAGGTTGTACTCATGGTTATGGCAAATGCTGTTATGCCCAGGCTCAAAGGAATGCTCCAAACATCCCAGGAAACGCTTGACGGTACAAACGAGGCCCGCTTCCTCCTGCAACTCCCGTAGTACAGACGCCTCAGCACTTTCCCCATGTTCGATATGGCCGCCAGGAAGAAAATAGAAGTTGATGGGAAGGTCTAGAGTCTTGCAAAGAAGAATATGCCCGGTATCCAGAATGACCCCGCGACTGAGGACGTGGATGTGGTTTTCAGAACTCATTCCCGCTTCTCCGGCAAGAAGCCGCCCACCTGAGCATCCCAGAGGGTTTTATACATACCCTTTTTAGCCAAGAGAGATTTGTGGGTACCATCTTCCACAATCTTGCCCTTGTCAAACACCAGGATGCGGTCCATGCGCAGGAGGGTGGAGAGGCGGTGAGCGACCACAATCGTTGTCTTGCCTTGCATCAATTCCCAGAGGGCATCCTGGATGTGTTGTTCTGTCACAGAGTCCAGCTGAGACGTGGCCTCATCCAACATGAGGATCGGAGCATTCTTGAGGATCGCGCGGGCAATGGCAATCCGCTGGCGTTGTCCTCCGGAAAGCTTCACGCCCCGCTCTCCCACAAGAGACTCATACTTCTGAGGCCATTCAGAAATGAATTCGTCAGCATAGGCGCGCTTGGCCGCTTCCACGACTTGTTTATCTGTCGCCTCCGTTCGCCCATAGCGAATGTTTTCCATCAGGGTCCGATGGAAGAGAGAGGGATCTTGAGGAATCATACCGATGTTTTTATGTAAGCTTTCTTGGGTGATTTCCCGGACATCTTGGCCATCAATACGGATCGTGCCTGAGCTGAGATCATACAACCGCAGGATGAGGTTAACAAACGTGCTCTTCCCACTACCCGAATATCCGACAAGTCCCACCTTTTGGCCCGAGAGAATGGTGACAGATTTTTTTTCAAAAAGCGGAGAGACGCCCGGATAGGAAAATTGGACATGATCAAAGGTGATTTCACCGTGCGTCACGACAAGAGGGGTAGCGTTGGGGCTATCCTGAATCTCTGGGGCCACCATAATAGTGCTGAGGGCTTGGGTGATTCGTCCCCAGAGCTTAGAAAATTTTGTGAGGCTTACGGTGAGCTCCCATAGCTGGTGGGACACATAATCATTGATGGTGAGCACCAAGGCAAAGTCACCTATTGTCACCGTTCCTGCTTGGCGTCCTTTAATAAGATAATACAGGCTAAATCCTTGCAGAATCGCATAAGAGTATCCGTATCCTCCCCAAATCCAGCAATAGCCCTTTTGCATGCGCTGTTCATCTTTAGCGGCTGTTTCGCATACCTGACGAAAAGACACGAGTTCCTGTAGCTTGGTTGCAAATAAGCGAATGGAAAGGTGATTGGAAACGCTGTCCACTAAACGACCCCCGATCATGGAGTCTGATTCAGACCATCTCTCTGCCAAACGGGAGAGCCATTTTGAAGAGATCCAAAAGAAAAGGATACAGCCTATTCCCCAGACCGCCATTAGAATGGCAAAGGTAGTATTAACGCTCCACAAGAAAGCAATGGCAATAAATACAACCAGGAAAATCCGCAAAAATCGATCGGTGATAAGCTGCACGAGCTCAGGAATGTTTGTCACAAGATTCCCCACTTTGTTCGCAAGGCTGCCCGCAAATTGGTTGTGATAGAAATGAGATCCTTGATTCAAAAGCGTCTCAAAGCTCTCGCCATCAATTTTGACGCGAAGGGCCGGAACCATCCGCACATCCAGAAAATATTCATGAAAACGAAAGAGGGTTGTCATCAAGAAAGTGAGCCCCACATACAACAGTGCGGGGCCCGCCAAGCTCTCCACAATCTGAGACGCAGGGATATCGGGCAAGCGGTTAATGATGACCTTCATCACATAGGGCCGGAGGGAAAGATCCACGGCCATCCATAGGGAGACAAATATCATGAACCCCAAGGTGCCTTTAAAGGGCCTTAAGAACTTAAAGATAAACAGAACCATCTGTTTGTGGGTCAGTGTGTTTTGACTATCGATCATGCGCGTCTTCTCCAATTCTCCACATCATAATATCTTTCCACCTGAATGGCTTCCAAAAAATCCTCATCATGAGAGATGACGAGGAGAGCCCCGGGATAGGCCTTGAGGACATTGATCACATGCTCTCGGGTTTCAAGGTCAAGGTTGTTAGACAGTTCATCCAAGATCAGCAGATGAGGTGTTTTTGCAGCAATCTGAGCCAGGGAAAGCCTGGCTTTTTCCCCTCCCGACAATTGGCTCACAGGGGCCGTAATTTCCTCATTTTTGCGGAATAAAAAATCATTGAGGTGACGACGGACTTCTGCATGGGGCCAAGAGGGCACGAGGTCTGCAACCGATTCAAGAACAGAAAGCTCGTGGGGGAGCGTCCCGTAGTGTTGATCTAAATACCCAATGTCTGAAGATTTTGGCAGAAACCATTCGCCTGTTTTGATCACAGAAGGGTCGTTCAGGATGGCCTTGATGAGGGTCGTCTTGCCGCTCCCGTTCTCGCCCAAAACAGCTATTCTCTCTCGTGAATGGAGGGAAAGGGTAATGTCGGTTAGGAGAGGCGGCTGGCCTGCATACCCCACCGCGCCTTCTCGAATTGAGAGGAGAGAGCGATCGCCCCTCTCTGCGCTCTGTAACGAAAAGGTGGGCGCGATCACCTCTGGCAGCCGCAAGGCCGAAAGCTGATCCGTGAGATCTTGTTTTTTCTGACCAAGGGCAGCCTTCTTTGCGCCAAAGCTTGAAGCAGCACGTCCAAATTTTGTAGCGCTTTGAATCGTTGGCCATTTTCGTTGTTCAATCAGCTTTCTCCCCTTGGCTTGGCTCTGACTCGCGCGATGTTGCTCCTGCATCAAGGCCTGATGCATGTCCTTCTTTTGCCGGTTCAGGGTCAGAAGCTCTTTCTCAATGCCCGCACGCTTTCTCTCGCTCTCACGTTTGTAATCATCATAACTTCCTGAGAAAACATGCACTTTCCCTTGGTCAATGTGCCAGAGGGTGTGGATTGACTGGCGCAGCAATTCAACATCATGCGAGACCACAATGAGTGTCCCCGGAAAACGATCAAGCATGCGCATCAAGCTTTTGCGATTGTGGCGATCCAGATGGTTCGTTGGCTCATCCAACAGAAGCACATTGGGATTCAGGTTCAACGCTTGGGTAAGGGCCTTATTCAACCGCTCCCCTCCACTGAAGGTATCAAATTCCTCAACGACTTGGGGAACATATCCAAGCGTCACGTCCTCTGGCAGATGAATCTCACCCTGGGTAGGCTCCAAAGCGCCGCGCAAGAGATTGAGCAAGGTCGACTTCCCACTGCCGTTCTGACCGATGATGGCAATCCGATTTCCATACCCAATTTGAGCACTGAAGTCCTCAAAGCAGATCTTGTGCGGCAGGGAAAAGCTTATGTTTTTGAGAGTTATGGGTTTATGTATCATGGAGACCTCTTAAAGCAGTCGGGGCACGTATAATAAAGACGCTGAGTCTTCTGCCCTGAATAGGGCGCTTTTAAGAGATGATGTTCATGATACGGTATACTTCCTTATTCTAGATGGTGCTGAGTATACACTTTTTTTGGAAAAAATCTATAAAAAAGGCATAAGACAACAACAGTTCAATTCACTCACCATCAGAATAGAGCAAATCGATAGTGAAACGAAGGTGCCGGAGAGAGACGCGCGCTTCTTGACATCCCTGGGCTATGGCCTTTTCGAGTAAAGTGCGGGCTCTCACCACATCTTTAACGACGCACTCTCCTTGGGCATAATGGAGCCCTAAAATGTACTGAGCATATGGGTTATTTTGTTTTTCTTGAGAGTGGAGTGTTTTGATCCCGTTTTCCTTAAACCATCGTTCCGCTGCGTGGGGGTCATCCCCTTTCTTTGGATCGACGACGTGTTTGAGAATAGGCTCGTTCACGTCCGTCGCTTGCACCGCAGAGAGGAGAATAAAAGAAAGAAAAACAAGAAATGTACACATTAAAGTACGCGAAAAGAGCACCCTTGCCTGAGGAAAGAAATTTCGCCCAGGCAAGAGGCTCGAAAAGCAGAAGTTCTGCTTAGGAGATTGCCTCTTTGAGGCTTTTTCCGGCACGGAACTTCGGGAGTTTGGAAGCGCGGATGCGAATCTTCTCTCCTGTCCGTGGATTGCGGCCTTCACCGGCAGGGCGATGGGTCACATTGAATGTGCCGAACCCAACGAGGCGAACCTCGTCATCCTTTTTCAAGCTATCGGTGATAGATTGGATAACTGCATCAACAGCGCGTGCAGCATCGGTTTTTGTAAAGCCAGTCATAGCAGCGACTGAGGCTACGAGATCATTTTTGTTCACTGGATCCTACCTTTTTATTTGTTAACGTTCACTCAGACCTGGGGAGCGACCACCCATATTATTTGAGGTCACTTTTGGTCCTGTTGCTCTGTTTTCCCAGAACAGCTTGGAAAAGCCTACCTGAATTGCCCCCCCTGGTCAATGGACAATGCCAAGATTTTTTTAATGCGGGGTCATTTCCGCGTTTGGAAGTGCGCTCAAGTCATGGTGGGCCGCCAGCGAAAGGTCTTCTTCGGTCCATAAAATGGGCTTCAGTGGCCGGGCAAGAGCGATCTCCAGGGCTTCTTCAACACGGGAAATGGGAAGGATCCGCAGGCCTTTTTTGACATTGGCGGGAATTTCTGCCAAGTCTTTCTCATTGCCTTGAGGAATAATAACCGTCTTAATGCCGCCGCGAAGGGCCGCTAGAAGCTTTTCCTTGAGCCCGCCAATAGGCAACACCCGCCCCCGCAGCGTAATCTCACCCGTCATGGCAACCTCCTTCAACACCGGAATCCCGGTGAGCAGAGAGACGATGGAGGTGCACACCGCAACGCCCGCAGAAGGACCGTCCTTGGGCGTGGCGCCTTCGGGCACATGCACGTGGATATCTCGCTTATCAAAGAGAGGAGGCTCGATGCCAAATTGCGGGGCCTTGGACTTCACATAGCTTGTGGCCGCTTGGATGGATTCCTGCATCACTTCGCCCAGCTTGCCCGTGATTTTCATCTTGCCATTTCCGGAGACGAGAACCGCTTCAATGGACAGCAGCTCACCGCCCACTTCTGTCCAGGCCAGGCCCGTGGTAACGCCCACACTATCTTCCCGATCCGCTTCTCCATGGCGGAATCGAGGGATTCCGGCAAGTTTGGCCAGATTTTGAGAGGTGATCTTCACCGCCTTATGCTGAGGAGACGCCAATTGGCGAACGGCTTTGCGGCATAAATTCGCAATTTCCCGCTCCAAATTCCGCACGCCCGCCTCCCGGGTATAAGCGCGAATCAGGTCCAGCATGGCTTGTTTCGTAATAGAGAACTCTTTAGGTTTCAGACCATGCAGCCCCATTTGCTTGGTGAGCAGATGGCGGAAGGCAATTTCGACCTTTTCCTCTTCCGTATAGCCGGACAGGCGAATAATCTCCATACGATCCAGCAAGGGTTGGGGCATATTCAATGTATTGGCTGTGGTCACGAAGAGGACATTCGAGAGGTCATAATCCACCTCCAAATAATGATCGTTAAAGGCGTTGTTTTGCTCAGGATCCAGGACTTCCAAAAGGGCTGCCGAGGGATCTCCTCGCCAATCGGCACCTAGCTTGTCGATTTCATCTAATAAAAACAACGGATTCACGGATTTGGCCTTCTTCATGCCTTGAATCACTTTGCCGGGCAGGGACCCAATATAGGTCCGACGATGGCCGCGAATCTCCGCTTCATCCCGTACGCCGCCCAAGGACATGCGCACGAAGCTACGCCCCGTGGCCCGAGCAATCGATTTGCCAAGCGAAGTCTTTCCCACACCAGGCGGGCCCACAAGACACAAAATGGGTCCTTGAATTTTACCCACCCGATTTTGGACAGCCAGATACTCAATGATGCGCTCTTTGACCTTTTCAAGCCCATAGTGCTCCTCATTCAGGACCTCTTCCGCATGTGTCAGATCTTTTTTGATACGGTTATGGGCCGACCAAGGAATATCGAGGAGCCACTCCAAGTAAGTGCGCACCACCGTGGCTTCTGAGGAAAGGGGATTCATATGGCGCAGCTTCTTAAACTCCGCCTGCGCCTTTTCTCGTGCCGGTTTCGACAGCTTTGTTTTCTTGATCCGCGCTTCCAGTTCGGACAATTCATCCTTCCCGTCTTCGTCCTCTCCTAGCTCCTTTTGGATCGCCTTGAGCTGCTCATTGAGATAGTAGTCCCGCTGGGTCTTTTCCATCTGGCGTTGGACTCGGGACCGGATCTTCTTCTCCGCCTGAATGATCCCCACTTCGCTTTCAATAAAATGAATTGCCTTTTCAAGGCGGGTGGCCACGCTCTCAATCTCCAGCAAGGCTTGCTTTTCATCCAATTTGAAATCGAGATGCGCAATCGTCACGTCCGCGAGTTTCGCAGGATCCGTGATCTGGGCAATCGAATTGGCCAGATCGGCCGGGATCTTTTTCTGCTGCTGCAGATATCCCGTGAATTGCTCGATTAAGGTGCGCATAAGGGCTTCGACCTCGGTAGAAACACCCTCTTCTTCAGGAAAGCCCTTCACCTCGGCCACAAAATAAGTCGGATGGTCCACGAATTTCTCAACCCGCACCCGCTCGAGCCCTTCGAGAAGAACTTTCACCGTCCCATCGGGCAAGCGCAACAGCTGAAGCACCTTCGCAAGGGTCCCTACCCGATACAAATCCTCGAGCTCAGGGGTTTCCAGGGCGGAATCCCGCTGGGTCAATAACAGAACAGGCTTTTTGCTATGCAGCACCGTATCCAACGCATGGATGGACTTATCCCGCCCGACGAAAAGGGGAATGATCATGTGGGGAAAGACCACGACGTTACGTAACGCGAGGACAGGGACGTGTTGGTGTAGCTCCACAGGAAACCTCATAGATATAGCTCTCCTTAAAATATAGGGGATGTGACCCTAAATAAAAAGGGGGTCGACACATTAATCTGTCGTTTTTTCGCCTTGCCGGGCCCGGGCTTGTTCTTTACGTTTTTTGAGGTTCTCCCGCAAAGCGTTCGCTAAACGCTGGGCTTTGGCGGCGGAAGCAGGCGCGGGTGCTTTATAGCGGGGACTCTTTTTTTCATCCATCAGGGGTACCTCATCCTCTTTTGCGGACTTTACTGCCCTCTTCTGACGCCTGTCACGCATTTTTTCTTGATTGACGCCAACGATTATGCCATCGTGCGCCCCATCAGTGCCGTCATAGCTCAGTGGTAGAGCACACCCTTGGTAAGGGTGAGGCCGAGAGTTCAATCCTCTCTGACGGCACCACCATGTCAAAAATCTCCCACATTAATTAATATTTTGTTATATGTGTATGTGGTAGGATAAATTTGTTAAAATAGGAGTACGACATCATGAAGAAATTTTTACATACAATGTTATTGAGCGCCATTCTCTGTACGCCAAGCTTGGCGATGAGTGCAGCAGGAGATGAGGCTGAATACGGGCCCCAATCAACCGGAGAAAGAGTGGTAGAGAACAGGTGGAATGATCCCCAAAAAAGACTCGATGTTGAAAAGGAGGCCCTTATCATTGTAGGGGGTACGAGAGCAAATGGGATGCCGTACGTTACCGATAAAGATGTGGAGGGCTATGAATCTATTAAAAAGCTAAGGGGAAAGATTGCAGTAGAAGACAGGCAGGCGGAGGATTTGGTAACACTTTGGAGGCAGAGTCTTGCTCGCGCAAAAGAGGAGGGTCTAGATTATACTCAACTTCCTAAATGGACGAAAGAAAACCTGTCATACAGTGACTATTCCGACCAATTAAGAAGCACGTTGGACGGACTGCGTGCTCGTAAAGCGCAAGAGGATCTCTCAGGGGCTGTTGCTCTGACGGCTGATGCTGCTGCTGAAATTGCTGCTGAGATGAAGGATCAAGCTGCTGCTAATCTAGCACACTGGAGCGCTCTCAAGGCCGAAGAAGATAAGTTGAAAGCAGAAAATGATGTGGGAGCACAGGCTCGGGCTTTAGAAGAGTTTGCGCGACAAAAGGCTGCTAGAGGCTAAAGCGTCAGACTCAAGAGCACCTTCTTCCTTATTGAGGAAACAGAAGAGCGGGTGTGGTGCCGTCGGGAGTTAATCCTTTTTGACGGCATCGCCTCTCTTTTTTGCCACCTCTGCGAGCGCATACACCCGCAAAGCACTCGAGAGGTTCCCCGTACGGGCTCCATCCACCTCGCGGACGAGCTGAGCCAGCGAAATACCGCGCGTTTCAGCGGCTTCCTGCAACACCTCCCAAAAAGCGTTTTCCAAAGACACACTCGTCTGATGCCCCATCAGAGTGAGGGACCGCTTGCGGAACTCAGAAGGTGAGGTCATGGGTGCCCCACCATATTTTCGGGTTGGACCCACTCAGAATACTGAGCTTCCGTCACGTATTTCAAAGCGAGGGCGGCATCAAGCAGGGACGTATTTTCATGGTGAGCCTTCTTGGCAATCTCAGCCGCTTTATCATAGCCAATATGGGGCGCCAAAGCGGTGACGAGCATCAGCGAATTGTGTAGAAAAGCCTCAATACGCGCCTGATTTGCCGTAAGCCCCTCCACACAATTCTCGCGGAAGCTGCGACAAACATCAGAAAGCAATCGAATCGATTGCAGCACATTATAGATAATCACGGGCTTAAAGACATTGAGTTCCAGCTGCCCATTGGATCCGGCAATGGTCACGGTGACATGGTTTCCCATGACTTGGGCCGCCACCATGGTGAGGGCCTCACACTGGGTCGGATTCACCTTGCCCGGCATAATGGACGAGCCAGGTTCATTTTCGGGCAACGAAATTTCCCCAATGCCGCACCGAGGACCTGACCCCAAAAGGCGAATGTCATTGCCGATTTTCATGAGAGAGACCGCCAGCATATTGAGGGCGCCCGATACGGCCACCAGGCTATCTTCCGACGCCAACGCTTCAAATTTATTCGGGGCCGAGACAAAAGGAAGGCCGGTGAGCTCCGCGATTTTTTCGGCAAACTTTTTCCCAAATTCGGGGTGGGCGTTCAGGCCCGTCCCCACCGCCGTCCCGCCTTGGGCCAATTCATAAAGAAAGGAGAGGGTGGTCTCAATCCCCTGAATCGCGCGCTTGAGCTGCACCCCATAGGCAGAAAATTCCTGCCCGAGAGTCAGGGGCGTTGCGTCTTGAAGATGGGTGCGCCCAATCTTCACAATCCCTTGAAAAGAAACCGCTTTCTCTTCTAAAGCTTTGGCCAGCGCTTTCAAGGAAGGCAAGAGATGGGTCTGAATCTCAAGAACGGTGGCAATGTGCATGACAGTGGGGAAGGTATCGTTTGAGGATTGACCCTTGTTGACATGATCGTTGGGATGAACCGGTGTTTTCGATCCCAATGTTCCACCCAAAAGCTCAATCGCCCGGTTCCCAATGACCTCATTGGCATTCATATTTGTCTGGGTGCCCGACCCCGTTTGCCACACCATGAGGGGAAAATGACTATCCCATTTCCCGTGCTCCACCTCTTCGGCCGCCCGCACAATTGCTTTGCCCAGGCGGGGATCCAGTTCCTCCAGCTCCATGTTGGTGAGGGCAGCCGCCCGTTTTTGGAGACCAAGAGCGCGAATGAGGGGCAAGGGCATGACCTCAGCCCCAATGCGGAAATTTTGCAAAGATCGCTCTGTTTGAGCGCCCCAGTATTTGTCCGCAGGGACTTGTATAGGCCCAAAACTATCGGTTTCTTGTCGCATCAGAATATCTCTTTATGAGGTCAGGGTTGGCAGAGCCTACCAGGAATTCCGAATGAGAGAAAGAGGATCGTCTTGCCTCCCTCCGGCTGCAACGGTATAAGAAACACAAAGTGCCCGTAGCTCAGCAGGATAGAGCACCAGATTCCTAATCTGGGGGTCGTGGGTTCGAATCCCGCCGGGCACGCCACCCACGATCTTTGAGAGTCCAAAGACCATGCATTTCTCCCTCTCCCCTCACCTCCTCATTACGGCCCTTCAGAATCTCTCTCCTGAGGCCCTGACGCTGTGGCTATTAGGGGGGTGTGGGATCATTATTCTGGGGATGCTGCGCTGGTTTGGGGCGGCGGGCCTCATGGTCTATAGCGTCCTGGCGGTGGTGGTGGCGAACCTCCAAGTACAAACGGCAACCGTCTATTCTTTCTTGCCCGATCCGGTGGCCTTGGGGACGATCGTGTTTGCCTCTACCTTTATCGTGAGCAGCCTTCTGACCGAATGCTATGGCAAAGCGAAGGCCCAGCAAACCGTATGGCTTAGCTTTATCGGCATGATCTTGGTCACCCTCTTTATGCTCGTGACCCTTGGCTTTCAACCGGCGCCTGGGTTTGGTCACGCCCATCAGGCCATGTGCGTTCTTTTCTTCCCCGCACCCGCCTTGATCGCCGCTAGCCTCATTGCCTATGTGGTGAGTCAATGGAATGACATTTGGATCTTTGCTAGCCTTTCCCGCTTAACGGGCGGGCGGTTGCTGTGGCTGCGGTCCTTCCTTGCGCCCCTCATCGGGGCTTTTTTGGATAATGTCATTTTCAGCGTGCTCGCGTGGATGATTTTTGCGCCTCACCCCTTGCCATGGAAAACGGTTCTCTTTACCTATGTCTTGGGAACCTATTATTTTCGCGTGGCCATCGCGGTCCTCGCCATTCCCTTTATGTATCTTGCGCGTCGGATGGTGAAGTGATGTTTCAGTTTGAGATTCTCTATCAAGATGCTGCTTCTCAAGCGCGGCTCGGCCGCCTCACCACACCCCATGGCGTTGTGGAAACACCCGCCTTTATTTTTTGTGCGACCAAGGCCGCGATTAAGGGCGCGACACCGCAGGAGATGAAACGGGAAAACACCCAAATTATTCTCTCCAACACCTACCACCTCATGCTTCAGCCAGGGTCAGAAGTGGTGGCCAAGATGGGCGGCTTGCATCAATTTATGGGGTGGGATGGTCCTATGCTGACCGACTCTGGCGGGTTTCAGATTTTCAGCTTGGGCCATGGGTCGGTTGCGGAAGAGGTCAAAGGCAAGCGTCAATCGACGCGCCCGAAAAGTCTTCTCAAAATTACGGAAGAAGGGGCGAAATTTAAATCCTACATCGATGGCAAAATGCATTTGCTCACGCCCGAAAAATCCATTCAAGTCCAGCAAGACTTAGGGGCGGATCTCATCGTCGTGTTGGATGAATGCACCCCGTTTCACGTCGATAAAGCCTACACGGAACGCTCGATGTATTTGAGTCACCGATGGGCGGAACGCAGCTTGGCTGAGTTCCAAAAAGGCCCCGCAGGTGTGCAACAACTCTATGGCATTACCCAAGGCGGGATCTATCCCGATTTGCGCAAAATCAGTGCTGAATTTGTGAACAGCCTGCCTTTTTTTGGCCATGCGGTCGGCGGCTCTCTGGGGGCTGATAAAACCCAAATGAAGGAAGTGGTCGAAATGGCCATGGAACCTTTGGACCCCGGTCGCCCCGTCCATCTTTTGGGCATCGGCGGGGTGAGCGATATTTTTTATGGCGTCACCCAAGGCATCGATACTTTCGACTGTGTGCACCCCACCCGCTTGGCCCGCCATGGCGGCGCCCTTGTGCCAGTCGCTGTTTGGGAAGATTTGGGAAAAGATCCTGCGGGACGGGAGCACATGAACCTGCGCAATGCCAGCTTTCGGGAGGATCCCCAGCCCATTGATCCTTCCTGCACCTGTCAAACGTGCCAGACCTTTTCCCGCAGCTATCTCCACCATTTGCTCAAAGCAGGGGAGATCCTCGCGATGACAGCTCTCACCATCCACAACGTGCACTTCATGAACCGCCTCTTGAGCGCAATTCGCCACGCGATCAAAACGGGCACGCTTGCGGAGGAGCAAAAAAAATGGATGGGTTAACCCTCTCTTGAGGATTTTGATGCTATCCTCTCCCTTAAGAGAAAAAAAGGAGACGTAAAAATGGAAGAAACAGCCTTCGGACTTGTCCCCCATTTATTTGGCCTGTGTATCGGATTTGGCATCCTGTGTTTTTTGGCCTTCATCAGCCTCTATGTGCTCTATGAGTTTGAAAGAGGTGTCATCTTTACGTTGGGGAAGTTCTCAAAAGTCAAGGGCCCCGGGCTGATTTTCGTCTTTCCGGGCATCCAAACCATCATGAAAGTCGACTTGCGCCTGATCGTTTTGGATGTGCCCACCCAAGAGGTCATTTCGCGCGATAACGTCTCTTTGCAAGTCAATGCCGTTTTGTATTTCCGCGTTGTGGATCCTGAAAAAGCCATCATTAAGGTCGAAGATTTTTTTGAGGCCACAAGTCAGTTAGCCCAGACGACGTTGCGCTCAGTTCTCGGCCAGCATGAGCTGGATGTGATTTTGGCGGAGCGGGAGCAACTCAATGCGTCCTTGCAGCATATCTTGGCAGAACAAACAGAAGCCTGGGGCATTCAGGTCACCAACGTTGAAATCAAGCAGGTCGATCTGAACGAAAGCATGATTCGCGCCATTGCCAAACAAGCCGAGGCCGAGCGCGATCGTCGCGCCAAAGTCATTCACGCGGAGGGCGAATACCAAGCCTCCCAGAAGTTGCTCGATGCCGCGGAAATCATGGCCCAGCAGCCCTACACCATTACCCTGCGCTATCTCCAAACCCTCGGCATGATCGCGGAAGAAAAGAACTCGACCATCGTGTTCCCCCTGCCTATGGAGCTCATTTCCCTGGTGGAGAAATTTACGAAGGGCGGTGCCAAGAAAGGCAAGTAGTCAGCTTACCACCCGACACATCTTACCAAGCGTGTCATTCCAGGCTTATAAAGCCTTGCCCTCAGCTCTCTCCCGCTTGCGGGAGATGAGGTGAGGCTTAGGCTTTGTTGACCTGGAACCCAGAAGGCCCCACAAAAATTCTTTCATACCTTGGTCCTCTGGATCCCCGATCAACAACTCCTAAAGAGTTTCCCTCTCCCTCGCTCAGCTCGGGAGAATTAGAAACTCAAGGAGTTGTAAGTCGAGGATGACACACTTTTTTTCTTCACCTAACCTAAAAATACTCTATACTAAGCTCAGCAAAAAGGGAGGAACCATGCACATCATCAGCCTTCGGAAAGCCAAAAAAAATCTCTCAAAATTCGTTGATTACGCCTTTAAAGGCGATGAGATCATTATTTGCAAAGCAGGAAAGCCAATGGCGCGCCTCGTCAAATATGAGATGCGCTCTCGGCCCCGTGTGCCTGGTTGTTGGGAGGGGAAAGTGCACATAGCAGAAGATTTTGATACGCTTCCGAAAACGCTCATGGATGCTTTTTAAGGAAAGAAAACGTTACAACTCTATGATGTTCAGATCTTTAGAGGCGTTTGAATTCATTTTTCTTTAAAAAAATGAGAAAATTCCCCCTAAAAGACAAAAAATGTGATATACTGGCTACCTTAACAGTAAAGGAGACTTAACATGACGAAAAATATACTTTCATCCCTGACACTTGCACTTTTGCTTGCGCTTGTCGGAAACCAAGCTACCCTTGCTGCTGGCAGCGAGGATGAAAACAAAGCTACAGCAGGCGCCCCACAGATTGGGGATGCCGAAAGAGAAGCACTCATACAGAAATATGCAAGAGCTGGCAAAAACTATGAGGTCTATAAACATAGCAATTTTAACGCTGGTATGATTCCCGATCGCGCAGAACGTACGGAATTTAATCGTGAGAAATACGAGGGCATCAATCACTGGAACTCAGAACGCGACAAAACTTGGCTCGCTGCAACAGACGCGGGAATCCCAGATGCGGAGCTCGCTGCAGCTCGAGCTGCAGCTCTTGCACCTCTCAACATTACTGGCGGCGATGAGGGTGCTCTCTGGAAAAAACCAGGCTACCTTGATTAACGTAGTCAGTAGTCAGTAGTCAGTAATCAGTGATCAGGAAAACAATGACGCTCTCTGATTACTGACCACTGACGACTGATCACTCTCTCCTCCCACATCGCCTGTTGCTAAAAATGCCCTTTTCCTTTAAGAAAGAAGGAGTTTTGCAAGCAGAGAGTGGGCGTCCATGAAAATTACATCGAAAGTCAAAAAAATCCTTGATCAGTACGGGAGCGAATGCCCCGGCACAAAGGCGAACCTTGCGCGGATGCTGATGGAAGGCCGTTTGGGCGGGACAGGGAAAATGATTATTCTCCCCATTGATCAGGGATTTGAGCACGGCCCCGGGCGCAGTTTTGCGATTAACCCCGCGGCCTATGATCCTCTCTACCATTACACCATGGCCATTGAGGCGGGCTTGTCAGCTTATGCCGCGCCGCTGGGGATGCTGGAAGTGGCCGCAGGTGAATTGCCCGGCGCCCTTCCCCTCATTTTGAAAATCAATAGCTCCACCCAATTTGTCCCAGCAGGAGAGGATGTGGATCAAGCCGTCACTGGATCGGTCGCCGATGCCTTGCGGTTGGGCTGTGCCGCCATTGGGTTCACCATTTATCCGGGATCAAATGCAACCTTGAGTTTGCTGGAACAGCTGCAGGCCATTTCGGAAGAAGCACGTGCCGCGGGACTCGCTGTGATCGTGTGGTCCTACCCGCGCGGACACATGTCAAAGGACGGGGAAACGGCTCTGGACACCATTGCCTATGGCGCCCATATTGCGGCCCTCATGGGCGCGCACATCATTAAGGTCAAACTCCCCACAGACTTCCTCGAATCCCCCGAAGCCAAGAAAGAATATCTGGCCCATAAAGTCGATGCCAGCACCCTCACGGCGCGGGTCCGCCACGTGGTGGAGGCCTGCTTCCAAGGTCGCCGCATGGTGGTATTCTCAGGGGGCGGTGCGAAGGATTTAGCGGGCGTCTATGAGGATGCGCGCGCGATTCGGGATGGGGGCGGGAATGGCTCGATTATCGGCCGGAATGCCTTCCGTCGCCCTCGGAAAGAGGCCCTGGAAATGCTCGATACACTTGTGAAAATCTATCAAGGGAAACTGTAAGAATGAAAATCAGTGGAAACGCCATTCGTCCTGGCAACATTATTCAGCATAAGAACCGCTTGTGGGTCGCTGTCAGAACGCAACACACCCAACCTGGAAAGGGCGGCGCCTACCTGCAGGTGGAGCTCAAAGATATCCGCGATGGCACAAAGCTAAACGAACGCTTTCGCTCCAGTGAATCGGTTGAGCGCGTGCGGCTGGACGAAAAACCCTATCAATTTTTGTATGAGGAGGGCGATCTCATTTCCGTGATGGACACGGAAACCTTTGACCAGATCCAACTGCCCAAAGAGATTTTGGGAGATGCAGCCCCTTTCCTCAAAGACGGCATGGTCATTACGGTGGTCTCCCATGAAGGCGAAGTGGTTGGCGCTGAACTGCCCGAACAAGTGACCATGGAAATCACGGAGGCCGATCCCGTTGTGAAGGGCCAAACGGCCTCCTCTTCCTACAAGCCAGCTGTTCTCGAGAACGGTGTGCGCATTATGGTGCCTCCTCACATCGAGTCGGGTACACGGGTGGTGGTGAACACCGCGGACGGCACCTACATCGAACGCGCAAAAGACTAACGCGATGGCACAGCAACCTCGCCATATTTCCCGCTCCCCGAATCTGAATGTCATGGCCAATGCGGCCTTTAAGGCGGCGCGTGGTCTTGTGCGCGATTTTGGGGAAGTTGAACATCTGCAGGTCTCCCAAAAAGGCCCCGGGGATTTCGTTTCCACAGCCGATAAAAAGGCGGAAAAAATTCTCCACGCGGAGCTCTCAAAAGCGCGCCCTACCTATGGTTTCATTTTGGAAGAAGGCGGCGTTCTTCCGGGATCAGAGGACTCTACCTGGATCATTGACCCCCTCGATGGAACCACGAATTTCCTCCATGGCATCCCTCATTTTGCGATTTCCATTGCCCTGCAGAAAGGCAATGAGATCATCGCCGGCGTGATTTATGACCCAGTGAAGGATGAACTCTTTCATGCCGAAAAAGGGGGTGGGGCCTTTTTGAATGAGCGCCGTTTGCGCGTCTCAGGCCGCAGTCAGCTTACCGAATCCCTCCTGGCAACGGATTTGCCGTTTGCATCTCACTCGCCTGCTGCACGACAAGAATTTCAAAAAACCTTAGATAAGCTCACGCCGTTTGTGGCCGGAGTGCGTCGCTTTGGGGCGGCCTCTCTTGATATGGCGTACGTTGCGGCAGGGCGATTTGAGGGCTACTGGAAAGAGGCCATTCAACCTTGGGACATCGCGGCCGGCATTGTCTTGGTCCGTGAAGCCGGCGGCTATGTCTCAGACCTCAAGGGCGGAGATGATCTCTTTGGCACCCGATCCGTTCTGGCGACCAATGGAGCGTTGCAAGCATCAATCCGCCGCGCTTTGGGGTGAACGAGCCTGTCATCCCCGCGAAGGCGGGGACCCAGACTCTTCAGTGGTCAGTTATCAGTAATCAGATTTGGCAATATTCTTAAGGAGAGCCTCATAATGAAAAAGTATAAACGACCCCTTCTTTCCCTTTTAACGGTGTGCGCTAGTTCTTTCGTAACAACGGAAGCCGTGGCAGCGAATGACCCAGATAGTTTAGAAAATGCAAACCTTTCATCTGCAGCAGCTGGAGGGGCAGCACATAGAGCCCCCTCCGCAGGAGAACCAGACTTTCCACAGCATATGGGAGCGCGGGTCATGTTTTTCGCAGAGGAGGATGCAGAAGAGAGAAAGCTAGAACCGAAGGGTCAAAGAGAGAAAGAGGATCATAATCTTAAGCCAGACTTTTCTTTTTTTATTCCACTGCATACGGAAGCGCCGGTCATGTTTTTCGCAGGGGATGATGCAGAAGAGAGAAAGCTAGAACCGAAGGATCAATTTCTGCGTGTAAGAGAGAAAGGGGATCATAATCTTAAGCAGGGACGGTTATTCTATGAGTATCTATCGGACCTCATCGAGGGATCTCAGCTCCTAGACAGGCTGTCAGCGAAGGGTCTTAGCAAGCGCGGTCTCACAAGGCGAATGCAAGAGGTATCAGGTGAGAAACCCGGCATCGAACGGGAGTATTGGCGCGATGACAAACTTGAACGCACACATTTCCATGCACGTTGTCTCTCAGATCGTCTGGTAGAATATACCGTATTTATAGCTTTGCCAGGAGGCATTGCCTTAAAGGCATACCTTCTCGACCACGGTGGTGGTCCAGGCTACGTCCCTGGAGATAAGTTCTTAGAGTTAACACTCACAAACACTCACAACGATCAGTTTGTCCGTATCAGTAAAGAAACTTATGGGGGCCGCCTTTGCAGTGAGTGGGTTTGGACCTCTTGGGGAGGTGTAGAGCATTGGCCCACGATACCAGGAGGAAAAACGATGCCGGGGGGGAACATACTCTATCTGTATGATGGATGCACATATTATTCGGATGGAAGTTATAAAATGGCCGAGTGGAAAAGGTGAAACTCCATGGAGGCGTTATAGAAGCATTTTTGAGTTAAGTGCTGACAAAAAAAGGGGTGTCATCTACACTTCTTTGTCATCCTCGAGCTAGAAAACCTTCATTTTTCGTAGAAAAATGTGTCATCCTTGAGTTTCTCACTTTCCCGAGCTGAGCGAGGGGGGGGAAACTCTTTAGGCGTTATTTGAGATGACAGATTTTTTTACCCTATTCCACCGTAATCCCCGGGCGTCTCTTGTCGAAAATTAAGCTCCGGGGACTGTCGTTGAGTTTTTCAAAGAGGCGGCTGGCTTCTTGTACCATGCGTTGGGTTTCTGAGAGGGTTTGAATCAGCTCATAAGAGCCATTCTGGGTGAGGTCATCCAGAGAGGCTTCATTCTTCTCAAAATAGCGTGAAATCCCCTTGGAAGCGGCACCAATATCCTCGAACGCTTGATGAGCAGAGCGGCTCAATTTGGTTGCTTCCTTATTGAGGGTTTTCATCGTGACATCTGCATCCACAATGAGCCCTTTGAGGGGGCCAGAACTATCCGCGAGCGCGGCTGCAAGGACGTCCACATTTTTGAGGGTGCTGGCAAAATGCTTCCTGTTTTCCTCATTAAAAGTGTCATTCAAATAATCAACAAAATGGGTGAGTTTTGTCATCATACGCGGGAGCGTCGTCATGATTTCCTCAACTCCTGAATAGCGCGCCTGAATCACCGGATAGCGTTGTCCTGGCTTCACTCGCAACAGCGGACTTTTATGGGATCCGCCATAAATCTGCACAAACTTATATCCGGTGAGGCCCTGCAGCTCGAGGGAGGCATAGGCGTCTTCCTTAATGGGCACCTCATCCTTAATCGCAATGGTGATATTGACGTATTCAGGGTGATCCGGATCCAGGGCAATGTTGCGAATTGTGCCCACCGGCACACCCAACAAGTTGACAGGCCCCCCAATCGTGAGGCCGGTCACAGGGCCGGAGAAGTAAATTGTATAGAGATTGGAGGTATAGGCAAGATTTGAGCGGGTAATCCACGCAAAAAATCCCAGGGTGCCGATCAGCGAAGCCAGCACAAACAAACCTACCATCATATAGCCAGCACGTGTTTCCATCACTTATTCCTTACCATGCTCCAGCGCAGCACGTCCACGGGATCCATGAAAATAATCATGAATCCAGGGGTCTTCATTTTTAAGAAGCTCTTCCAGTGTCCCTAGAACGGCTTTTTGATTAACGAGCACGACAAGACGATCGCAAAGGAGGCGCACACTGTCAAGGTCATGCGTCACCATCACCACGGTTAAATTGAGATTTTTCCGCAAGGTGAGGATCAGTTCATCAAACCCCGCCGCTGAGATTGGATCAAGACCGGCTGTGGGCTCATCAAGAAAGAGAATCTCAGGATCGACGGCCAGCGCCCGCGCGAGGGCGACCCGTTTGATCATCCCCCCTGAAAGTTGGGCGGGGTATTTAAAGAAATCCTCTTCAGAGAGGCCCACCATTTTGAGCTTAATAAGCGCGATTTCCCGGGCGAGATCCGCTGGCATATGCTCCATTTCTTTCATGGGAAGCTGGACGTTCTCCCCCACCGTTAGGGAGCTAAATAAAGCGCCGGATTGAAAGAGAACGCCCCAATGGGATTGGAGATGAAGGCGGGTCAGTGTCTCCAGCGATTTCACTTTCTTTCCCAGGACCGTAATCGAGCCATGTTGGCAGGGCAGCAGGCCTAAAATCGTGTTGAGCAAGACGGATTTTCCTGAGCCCGACCCCCCAATAATCCCTAAAATTTCACCTTGGGAGACATCGAAGCTGATATGGTCATGCACGACTTGGGAGCCAAATTTTGTGACAAGATCACGTACCGAGATGAGGGGGGCCGTTTCTTTCATTTACATCCCAATTTTAACAAAGAAAATGGACAGGAGGGCATCCACGATGGTGACCATAAAAATGCTCTCAACCACAGAGCGTGTTGTACACACGCCAATACTTTC
>Ga0207078_1020_pt1 | contig 41884 bp, 43 predicted proteins | sample Alteio_BWMinHeat_60_FD_153579 | JGI IMG/M metagenome (GOLD analysis project Ga0207078, IMG submission 153579) | Enriched cells from forest soil in Barre Woods Harvard Forest LTER site, Petersham, Massachusetts, United States -... | ecosystem: Environmental > Terrestrial > Soil > Temperate forest >... | reverse complement strand
CGAAATGTGAGAAGCGCTGGATTAAGATCATGATCAAGATCGAGATCAGGATTGGCTTAAGAGCCCTCTTGGTTGAGAAAAATTCAAAAATTCGTTATAATTTCCCGTGCCCACTAACCCATGCTCTTACCCATAAGTCGCAAAATATCTGTCTGCAACGCAACATCGATGGATAAACGCAGAGACGCAGAGACGCCGAGAGAAAATTCAAAATTAAATCCTGTTTTCCTCAGCGTCTCAGCGTCTCCGTGCCTCTGCGTTGAATTGTTAATTAGACTTATGGGTAATAGTTGCCCTAACCCTCTAGGGTGTGAGGAAATTAGAACGAATTTTTGAATTTCTCTTAACCAAGAAAAATCTAAGCAAGTCTTGATCTTAATCTCGATCTTGATCATGATCTTAGTCTTGCTTTTCTTCAATTTTATTGATAAAAGCCAACTAGAGAGCGAAATGTGAGAAGCGCTGGATTAAGATCATGATCAAGATCGAGATCAGGATTGGCTTAAGAGCCCTCTTGGTTGAGAAAAATTCAAAAATTCGTTATAATTTCCCGTGCCCACTAACCCATGCTCTTACCCATAAGTCGCAAAATATCTGTCTGCAACGCAACATCGATGGATAAACGCAGAGACGCAGAGACGCCGAGAGAAAATTCAAAATTAAATCCTGTTTTCCTCAGCGTCTCAGCGTCTCCGTGCCTCTGCGTTGAATTGTTAATTAGACTTATGGGTAATAGTTGCCCTAACCCTCTCGTGTTTTCTGTGGGCTCTGTGGTGGTTTATTTTTTAAGGAGCAAAGAGCTCTGTGATTTGAAAAGTCTTTCCATCAAATAACCCAAGATCGCTTAATTTTATTTGAGGGATCACTAACAGAGCCATAAACGAAAGGGTCATGAAAGGGGCGTGGAGAGGGCACCCAAGTGATTTGGCCAAAAGTTGCAAGCGTTCGTACTCCTTTGCAACAAGCGCGCCTTCCCGATCAGACATCAAACCGGCAATGGGAAATGGCAATATAGTTTCAGACTGTCCGTCAACAACACAAAGGCCGCCCCGATGTGCAATGATGCAATTAACGGCTTTGCATAATGCCTCATCACTTGCCCCTACAGCTACGATATTGTGAGAATCATGGGCCACCGAAGAGGCAATCGCCCCTTGCTTTAAACCAAAATTTTTAATAAAGGCCACGCTAGGAGGCTTGTTTTGGTAGCGATTGACTACTGTGATTTTAAGGATATCCCTTTCCGGATCTGAAACCACAGCATTGCCTGCAATCAAAGGTTCGGCTAAAAACTCTTGCGTTAATAGTTTGCCGTCAATGGCCTCAATGACCTTGATACGTCCAGGATGAGCAGGGACAAGAAAATCGCCCATCTGTTTCTTTTCTGCAGTGAAATGGTTGATCCGCTCTGGAATTGTGCGCGGAAAAAGGATTTTCCCCTCTTTAAAAACAGATTGACCATTGACGTAAGCGCTTTGCACCTTAAAATCTTTTAAGTCGCTTACTTCGATAAAATCGGCGGGATCACCCGCGCGCAATAATCCAACTTCCAGGCCATAATGTTGGACAGGGATTAAAGAGCTGCAGCGAAGAATGCTCATTAAATCAGCTCCCCTGGAAACGGCCCGTTTCACCAGTAAATTAACACCTCCGCGCATCAGGGTGACGGGATCGATATCATCGCTGCATAGCATACAACTTTCCGGACACTCCAAAAGAAGAGGGAAAAGAGCATCGAAATCATGGGCCGCAGATCCCTCCCGAATCAGTACTTTCATTCCCAAAGCAATTTTTTCCCTTGCCTCATCTGCATTCACACATTCATGATCCGTGTCGATGCCGGCTATGACATACTTTTTTAAATCTTCCCCGCGCAATTGGGGGGCATGCCCATCGATTTTTTTCTTCAATTTTTTAGCTATGGCGATTTTTTGCATGATTTCGGGATCGCACTGAATGACGCCTGGAAAATTCATGACTTCAGTGAGGTATTTAATCCGGTTGTCTGAAAGAAGGTGCTCGATCTCCTGCGGCCCCAAACGCGCACCGGATGTCTCAAAACTCGTGGCCGGAACGCAGGAAGGGGCGCCGAAATAGAATTTAAAAGGAACTGTGGCGGCATTTTGCAGCATATACTCAACGCCTGCTGTTCCCAATACATTGGCAATTTCATGCGGATCGCTCACTGTGGCAATAACACCATCCTTTAAGCTAAATCTTGCAAATTCAGATGGAGGCAGCATCGAGCTTTCGATATGGACATGGGCATCTACAAATCCAGGGATAAGAAAATGCTTTTCACTTCCCTCCTTGCGCTTGATCGAAACAATCTTTCCTTCCTTTATTTCTATTGTCGCAGGATAGATCGTTTCATTAATGATATCGACTAAATTGCCTGAAATTTTTTGACTTTGATCCATAACTGGATTTAAGTGTACAAAGATATTTTAAATCAACTTTTAAAATGATTTTTCCGGCAATTGTTAGCCATTAAATGCGCATGTCTTGTCGGTTCGGGAAGACGATACCCCCTAAAACAGTTAGTGATTATCTGTAAAGCCATTTCAAGAGTGATCAAATGCCCCGCAGAAATAATCAGTGGGCGGCATTTTTTCCGGCTTCGCAACAACTTGCCAATTTCTTTTTCCTTAAGAATAAGGGAAACCATGCTTCCCTGTTCTTCAGCAAGAGTGCCGGAAGGCTTACCTGTCAAAATAGACTTGGCAACGCCGATCGTTGGAATATCGAGCAAAACGCCCAGATGGCTTGCCACCCCTAAGCCCCGTGGATGGCTCACTCCATGTCCATCGACCATGATCAAATCGGGACGGATGGATAATTGATAGTACGCTTTCACCATTGCAGGGACTTCGCGAAAGCCAAGCAAGCCCGTAATATAGGGGAATTCTTGCCTGATTGCAGAGGTTGCTATCTCGACAATATTTAAGGAAGGATAGGATAGGACAACAATGGAAGCAAAGATCATTTGCTGCGGATCAAAAGGGGTGTTGCTAATATCAACTCCGGCAATATATTTGATCGGCTTTTTATCACCTTGCAGCATCACTTTTTCCGCCATTTCATTTTGTGCGGCTTTGGCATCTGAAATGGTTTTTGGAAAAACCCATTTATTTTCTAACCATTCATTCATTTTAATTTCATTAGAATATTAACAACAAATTAACGAAATTAAAATAATACGCGATGTGCAAATTATACACAAACAACTTCAAGAGCCCTAGAATTCGCAAGGAGCCGCCTCGAATTTGAACCAAGCGTAGCTGGTGCTTAAAGCAAGCTCAACTTGAATAAGTTGAAGCGTGACAGGCAGGTTTAAAACCCGCCTTCTGGTGACGACGCAAAAAAACAACTCTTGAAATTGTTTGTGTATACCGAACGTGATTCAAAAATTGGTTTTTGACTCCGTCGGCTTTACATCAAAATTTTTGTCTTCACTTGTGCCTTGGCCATTGGCAATGGTCACTTAGCTCCAGACGAAAAATTTTGAGCAGCCTCCTTGTCAAAATCCCAACTTTTGAACCACCTTCGGTATATAATTGTATTTGACAAAAGTTTTATGTAAATATATTTCTTGTATGAGTAAAACAATTATATACGAGGTATGCATGGGTAACGAAGTAGAAGAATTTATGTTACAAGTAAATATCCCAGTCTTTTTCAGGGATCTTGAACGTTCTGCCATTAATCTTGCAAGAGATGCCAGGAACCCACAACCGTACTATCCGGGATATTCTGAATGCAGAGGTTGCGTGAATACTATCTTCGGCCTTGGCAGCTTTCTTGTTTCCCCTATTTTTTGTTGCACGAAAAATACTCGCCTTTATGAGCTGCACATTAGCATGGGAAAATCACATTTAAGCCAAGCGTGTAAAGATCTAACACCTATAGTTAAGGTAGGAATGGGGGCAGGAATCACCACTTGTGCTGCCTTAACAGCACACAAGTGGATCTATTGCTCATAGAGTTAATTACCGGAGGCTTTAGAAGTGAAAACTTAAAAACCTGTTCATAATCTATGATTCTGCCTCTAAGGCGCAATCACTTGCCAATGGCCGTCCTGGTACAGTGGTTGCACCCATTGGACTTTCAAAGAGTTCCCAGGCCCTTTTAACGATTCGCTAAAATTTTCAGATCTGACAATAACTTTCATGTCCGATGAGTCAATTTTTTTTATCGTTACAACTGGCCCCTCTACATAGCCCATGAAAGGCGGCAGTATAACCTCGATTGGTCCTTGTGATGCATCTGCATCGACCTGGCAATCGCCCGGATTGACAACATAAATCGTATTTGACGTTTTTCTTCCACACACTTTGACAGAAGGACAGATGTGGGATGATATAAATAAGAGATCATTGACTGTGTATTTCCCTTTTCCTGCCAAACGATTGAGGAATTCCACCAGTATTTGGCTGTATCCGGATAAATTCAAACGGATGAATTCATCGGTCTCTCCCATCGATTTTCCTGAATTAACAGCCACCTGGAAGTCTTTACGAAGTAATTCAGAAGCATTTTTATTTATCCCTTTCGGATCCGGGATTTTAGCAAAAAGGGTGGGGCTTCCAGGAACACTAATGATGGTTGCCTTAGGATATCGGTTTAATAACTCTTTTTCGACAAGTTCATGCCGTTTTACGAGACTTTTATACACATCCTCTCTAAGCGCTTTTCCTTTATCCGGCATGTCTAAAAGGGCTTTAATAAGATTTAGAAAATCGGAAAGACCGCTTGTTCCCCCTGCCACCGTTGAGAAGGAGATGAAATTAAAGAAGTTCTTAAAGATCGACGCGGCATACTGGTCATAGAGCGGATACCAGATATATCCGCAACGAGTTCCTGTTTTTCCAAACTGCTTGGATGCGGAATTAAAGCTGAAGAGATGTTTTCCCGCCTCGCGCGCCTTTCTGATCCATTCAATATTTTTATTTACATAACCGGTCCCATCTGTTCCAAATGCCGATGATGCAAATACAAAATCGGCAATAATAATATCGGCATTCGTAAGAGGCTTTCGAAATTTTCCATCGGGATTATTGGGTGAAGTCACAATCTCGACAAGAATTTCTCCAGGTTTTGGTTGAATTTCAGATGGTTCATGAAAGGGAAGGAACCTGGCATTTGGATAATGAAAAATATCTGAAACAGCATTAGGATGGCCGGAATAGAAGGGAGCCTGCTCTACAAACAAAAATTTCTTATCTGGTTGCGACATTGCTATCGCATACACAAGCGCAACGATCAGATGTTTTGACCCGTTTGCTGTAAAAAAGAAGGGTTTGGGCTTTTTTGGATCAATATAAAGCTCTAAATCATTCACTCGTTGATGATATTCTATAAGCACCTGGCTTGCATGTTCAAAAACACCTATGTCCGATGGTTGCATCGGCAATATAAAAGGCTGTGTGGACTGGTCCAAATAAAGAGCGTTTTCGAATTGAGTCCTTGAAAGAGGATTGAGCAGGCCATATGCCTGATACACTTCGGTAAATATTTGCGTGGTATTGGGCTGAAGATAGAGAAAAGGGCCTTTACCTGCATCATTTTCCTTATGATCATCCTCTGCGGCATATACGAAAGAGCATAAAATAGCAAAAAATAATGCAATATGCCATTGTCTCATATAATCCTTAAATTTTATAGATCGTTTGTCAAAGCCCTGTTAACAGGGTTTTGACTAAACGATCTGCACTTTGAAATTAAAGATTTCTTTCCAAATACCATAAATTGGCGTTGATCTTAAGACTCAAGTCTAATGCACTTGCAGCATTCGTTACACCCATTTCTATCGCGCTTTCCGACCAATTATCACCGCATATGACTCCTTTTTCTGAAAGATGAGGATACCATGCCAAAATATCATTATAGATTTCATCTGCATCGTTCCCACCCACTAAACTAATCAGGTCAGCGCTGACATTTAATGAGGAGGCGGCCTCTTGAGAACTCATCCGTACAGGAATAATCATATCAGAAGTGTTTTCCTGCATCACGTTAGACAAAAATCGATGATAAAGGTGTTTATTTGAACCTTGGTCAACCCAGGAGCTGACCGAATAAACCTGGCTTAAGGATGGTAAGTTATTTGTCTGTTGAGCGAAGAATCTGGCAACACCGCCATCCTGCGATTCCACATCAACAATGACTGAAGCCTGATTTGCACTAGCCAATTGATAATAGGCGTAAGAATCCTGCACATAATAGGGCGTTGCCTGCATTTGACGAATGGAATCATAGGGCTGCACAGCACAAAGAGCCCAGCTTGCGGATAACAGACCTGGAACTATTATTTTTTCAAAAAAGTTCATCGTAGCCTCCTTTTCTTGTTCAAATGAACAATTCACACCATAAAATATAAATTATATTTTTACAATAGGAGGATAAAAAAGGCTGCAATAAAAAACTAACTATAGAATCTATTTGAAGCAGGGCAAGAAAAAAAATAATCAACGCAAAGGCACAAAGTCCCAAAGAAACAAAGAAATTTTGATCTAGAGACCATTCTCTCTTAGTGTCTTGGTGTCTTCGTGCCTTTGTGTTGAATTAAAGTCTATACTTACGGGTAATAGTACGTTTGCGCCTTTGCGTTGAATATTATCGCTTATTACTAACCTGAAGCATTACCAGCTAGCTTTGGTCACGCCTGGAATTACGCCAACAGATGCCAGTTCTCTAAACGTTAAACGCGAGACGCCAAATTTTCTAAGAAATCCGCGCGAGCGGCCTGTTAATTTACAGCGATTTCTTAAACGTATCGGCGATGTATTCCTTGGCATTTTGTTCAGCGCAACGCGGGCAAATTGACGCTCTTCCTCAGTTGCGTGAATATCGGAACTTTTTTTCTTAAGCTCTTGCCGCTTTCCCCAGGCTTTGTTCACCAGACGTTGGCGACGCAGTTGCTTTTCTACAGATGATTTCTTTGCCATAGATAATTCTCTTATTTTTTACGGGCAGGGCCTTTTTGCCGCTGCTTGCGATTGGGATCTAGTTTATTTACGATATATAACCGACCGCGGCGACGAACCAAAATATCCCCTTTAGAACGGTCAGCTTTAATTGATGCACTTACTTTCATGATCGTTGTCCTTTGAGAAAAAACAATTTTGCTCTTTATTCTAACGAGTTTGCTATTTTGCCTCAATCCTTTTGTGAACTTTTTGATAAAAATGGGTGTTCATGATTTTTTTCTTTCTTTTTATCGAAATGCATTGTATACTCACGTGATACTGGTATTTCAGTCAAACATGCAATTAAGAAGGTGTTCACATGAAACGTACTTATCAACCAAGTAAGCGCTGCCGCATAACGAATTGTGGTTTTCGTAAAAGAATGAAAACAGCGGATGGGAGAAAAATCATCAACCGCCGCCGCCGTCAAGGGCGCAAAGAGCTGACTCGAGTGTAACTTTTCCAGCCTCATGTATCAATTTCCCAAATCGGCGCGAGTATGTTCGCATCGTCATTACCGGCACATCGCACAAAATTATACGCGTCATATAGGGAAATTGATCGTTATCGATGCAAGACAATCTAATGTTCCAGTCTGCAGACTAGGCATTACCGTAACGCGCCGTTACGGTAATGCCGTCAAAAGAAATCGTTTCAAGCGCCTTGTCAAGGAATCTTTCCGTTTAAATCGCGCGTTGCTTCCTGCAGGTTTTGATCTTAATATCAAACCGCGGACAGCAGCTCAAAAATCGACAATGATGGACATAGCATCAGAGTTGCTCGATCTCGCGTCCAAATTTTAAAACAGCTAAAGAATAGTTTTCGCGGGAAGATAAGAAGCGACAATTTCCTCCGGACGCAATGAGACAATTGCAAAAGTCTTAGATTACTCAGGGCTAACAGAATATTCAACGCAAAGGCGCAGAGGCGCAAAGATAATAAACAGCTTTCAAGGATATACGTCACAGACATGATCAACGATTATAACGATAAAAACGATAAAGACTGTATATAAGGAAATATATAGCTTGATTTGACCCATTCACTTTTATCGGGTAACCCGATAAAAGTGAGACGCTTTAAGCCGCTACTTAAAAGGCGAGCTAAAGAGATTTAAAGCGCTCTGAAATCGCCTTTTAAGTAGCGGCTTAACTTAAGATACGTTAGAAGCCAATTCTTGAGCCTGTTTTTATCTTCGCGTCTTAGCGCCTCTGCGCCTTTGCGTTGAATATTTTGCTAGCTCTGAGTAATCTAAGACTTTTGCAATTGTCTCATGTCGTCCATTTTCATGCGATCAAGTGATCTAAAGACTTATTGTCGTTTTACTCGGGCACGCTCACGGGCACGCAATCAAGTATCGATTTGTGCTGATATATTTTCGATGGTGCGCGCAAGTTTTGGCCTGACAGCATAGGGAGCAGTATCATAACATTCTTGTGCATACCGCAAGGCAATGGGAAGCTGGTCTTTCTCAAGATAGACTTGGGAAATGATCAATCGCATTCTCCAGGTGTTTTCTTTATCTATCGTATCATATTCATCGATATAGGCTGTAAGCGGAGCAATTATCGCTTCTGTGCTAGCCTCATGATTATCCATCTGGGCAAAATAAGTCTCAAAATCAATAATTGCAAGATCGAAAGCTATCGATTTTTGGTGGGTTGCGTCTAATGATAATAACTTCTGACGCAAGTCCAATGCCTCTTTAGAATGAATTTTCCCTTCCCTGGCCAATTGCCAATACGACTCCATCAAAAAAAAAGGAGAGCTCTTTTCCTTTATCCCTTTTGCCATAATTATTTTCATACCAGAGTCAAGATGTAATTGCTTTGCTGTAGAATATAACTCCTTCAGCTCGCTTTCCTGAAGAGCTAGCTCATCTATATGATGGAGCTTTTGCTGATATGTGGAATAACGGGTAATGAATTGCAGCAAATGATCGGCATACTGCCTGCCGCCGCCCGGACGATATCCTGTCACGCCGATTTGTCTTTCCTCTTTAGGGTCTAAAATAATAATTGTCGGATAGCCGCGGATATTGTATTTTCTTTGCAGCTGATCGTGTTGTGCTCTTAATTCAGGGGTAGGGGCATTATAATCCAATTTGACAAAGACAAACCTGTTTTCCGCCTTTTCGGCAAATTCTTTTGTATCCAAAGCCTCTTCTTTGAGTTTTGTGCAATATGTGCAACCTTCAGACATAGTAAACAAAAGAAGTACAGGTTTTTTTGTCTGTTTAGCTTCTGCAAGAGCAGAGTCATAATTGGTTTGCCAGTAAATCCCCTCGGCATAAAGGGATAATGAGGAGAGGCAAGACAATAAAATAAAAAAACAAACATAAAATGGATGATTTTTTTTCTGTAGCATACATTTCCCTGGCTTAAGGTTTGAAAATATTTTTTGTAACGCTGCATACAGACGGGGCAAGACGATTGATCTGTCTGTGTGCAATTCTCCTATTAGCCTGACAGTAACAAATACTTGAATAATTGCGCAACTTGTTTTCATATACCGAAGGTGGTTCAAAAGTTGGGATTTTGACAAGGAGGCTGCTCAAAATTTTTCGTCTGGAGCGAGGGACCATTGCCAATGGCCAAGGCACGAGTGAAGACAAAAATTTTGATGCAAAGCAAAAGCGCCGTCAAAAACCAATTTTTGAATCACGTTCGGTATAACATAGATTATGCTGTAGTCAAAAAATAAATAGTTTATATACTGAAACTACAAGGAGTGTGTAATGCATTCACATTATATCAATGGCACATGGAAAAAGGGGAACGGCCCTGTGCTTGTTTCCATAGACCCAAGCTCATCTGAATCGATTTGGCAAGGAAATGAAGCGACTGAAGAAGAGATCGAAGAAGCTGTATCTTCTGCAGAGAAGGCTTTTACCCGCTGGAGTGATTTAGGGTTAGATGGCCGTCTGAAATATTTATATGATTTTAAAAAAATTCTCGCTAAGAACCAAAAAGAGCTGGCTCTTGCTATTTCGCAAGAAACCGGGAAACCCTTATGGGAATCTTTAAGCGAAGTGGCATCGATGATCAATAAGGTCGATATTTCTAAAGACGCCAATAATGCCAGATGCAGGGAAGCGTCCCATGCGCAAACATTGGGTACATTAACCGTCCGGCATCGTCCCTATGGAGTGATGGCAGTGTTTGGGCCCTATAATTTTCCGGGCCATGTGCCGTATGGTCAAATTATTCCCGCTCTTCTTGCCGGCAATACCATTGTGCATAAACCAAGTGAGCTCACCCCTCTTGTCGGAGAAAAAATCTTCCGTTTATGGGAGGAAACAAAAATTCCTCCGGGGGTGATCAATCTTGTTCAAGGGGGGAAAGAGACAGGGGAAAAATTGCTCTGCCATCCAAGACCGCATGGATTTTTATTTACGGGAAGCTGGAAAACAGGACAACATTTTGCAAAAACACTGAGCAATAACCCGGACAAAATTTTAGCTCTCGAAATGGGCGGCAATAACCCACTTGTCATTGGGGAAATTTCCGATTTTAGAGCAGCTGCCTACATGACCATTCAATCGGCATTCATCACATCGGGACAACGCTGCACATGTGCAAGAAGGCTTATTGTGCCCGAAGGAGAGAGGGGCGATACATTTATAACCGCATTGATTGAAATGACAAAAACGCTTAAGGTAGGCAAATATGGCGATCAGCCAGAGCCATTTATGGGACCTGTGATCTCTAAAGAAGCCGCGAAAGGGATTCTCGATAAAAAACAAGATTTATTGAATAAAGGAGCTGTCGAACTGCTTGCATTAAAACAACTCGATTTAGGTCCCGCATTTTTATCTCCGGGAATTATCGACGTCACTCAAATTCGCGAAAAGAGCGATGAAGAAATTTTTGGTCCGTTGCTGCAGGTGGTCCGCGTTTCCAATTTCGTAAGCGCCATCGAAGAGGCCAACCGCACGCAATATGGGCTGACAGCCGGACTTTTAAGCGATAATTCTGCAGAATACCATGCTTTTCATCGCAAAATTCAGGCTGGTGTGATTAACTGGAATACCCCGCTTACAGGCTTGAGCGGCATTGCTCCTTTTGGGGGTGTTAAACACAGCGGAAACCACCGGCCGGTTGGCTTTTACGCCATCGATTTTTGTGCTTATCCTGTCTCTTCCTTAGAAGCCCAGGATCTGAAAATCCCAGCTGCAATTTTGCCAGGGGTCACACCTTAACTCAAAAAAAACATGGAAATTAACTTTGACGGTATTGTCGGTCCCACACATAATTATAGCGGACTATCTTATGGCAATCTCGCTTCGCAAAATCATCAATTTCAGGAATCGAATCCGAAAACAGCCGCCTTGCAAGGGCTGGAAAAAATGTATTTTCTTGCCAAACTTGGACTAAAGCAAGGGGTATTGCCGCCACATGAACGCCCGCATATCCCCTCATTGCGTTCTCTTGGATTTTGCGGATCTGACGCTGAAGTTCTGGCACAAGCCCGTCTTGAATTCCCGGAAGCTCTGAGTATGTTTGGATCGGCAGCGGCAATGTGGGCGGCAAATAGCGCCACAGTTACCCCCTCATGCGACACATATGATAGCCGTGTTCATTTTACCCCGGCCAACCTGTCGAGTTACCCCCACAGGTCGATTGAATCTCCGGTGACAGCTAAAATACTGAAAAACATATTTAAAGAGGGGGCTTTTTTTTCTCACCACTCTCCCTTAATTGGGGGGGATATTTTCTCCGATGAAGGGGCGGCAAATCACACCAGGCTATGCCGTGACTATAATGCTCCGGGCCTTCATTTGTTTACATTTGGCCGCTATGCATTACAACAGAATAATGCCCTCCCTGTCCGCTTTCCTGCAAGACAAACGTATGAGGCTTCTCAAGCGATTTCCCGCCTGCATCAAATTGATCCAAAGAAGGTGATCTTTCTTCAACAACACCCAAATGCGATCGATGCAGGGGCCTTTCACAACGATGTCTTGGCTGTAGGGAACAAGCAATTGTTTTTGTATCATGAAGAGGCATTTCTTAAATCTCATCAGGTAATCGATGAAATTAAAAAAAAAGGGGTGGAACTAGACATTGGCGACATTCGTTGTGTAGAAGTGAAAAGCAAAGACATTTCTTTGAAAAGTGCCATCGATACCTATTTATTCAATTCGCAAATCCTCTCTCTGCCGAATGGAAAAACTGCTCTCTTAATGCCGCTAGAATGCCGCAATCACCAGGGAATTTTTCAATACACCCAGGAAGTTCTCACACGGGTGGTCGATCATATTTATTACATTGACGTTCATCAAAGCATGCAAAATGGCGGGGGGCCAGCCTGTTTGCGGTTACGGGTCGTTCTTAATGAGGAAGAACTGGCTGCCGTACACCCTGCAATTTTTTTGGACGATGTTTTGTACTTGAAATTAAAGAGCTGGATTCACAAACACTATCGGGACCGGTTGGTCCCAGATGACCTTGCCGATCCCCTTCTGCTAAAGGAAACAAGAGCGGCTCTTGAAGAGCTTACAAACATCCTTCATCTTGAGCCGATTTACTGAAATTGATCAAACCAATAATGACGATCTGCCACCACTTCAATAGGTGTCCCTGAAATGTAAGAAGTCCCCCTATCCTGATTTGAATGACGTAAACGACAAGATTTCTTTTTCGAAAAATGAAATGTCAAATCTTGTGATTGTCTGGAAATAAACGTCATGCGGCGGACCACTTTCTTTGTCCATTCGAAATGAAGGCGCCCCTCCACTCCACAAGAGACATGCATCAGGCGCCCGCAATGAAATTCGGGCGGCAAAGCAGGCAATAGATATATATTCTTCTCCCTTTCCTGAAAAAATAAAGAATGGATGAGGAAGGCGCTTTCATAGAGCAAGGCCAAGGAAGATCGATCATCTGCCTGGTCAGACTTGATAATCCCATTAAAATCATCATCGAACAACCTGGGCACGAATACCCCTTTAAACCCGCTAAGGAATAATCGACGAAAATGAGGGATAATATGCTCCGGTGCATTGGCCATTATCGACTGCCGACACTGATCCAATAAGGAATACATCCCTTGAAGATTCCCCCTTTGGAACTTGCCCTTTTCTTCCGTGTGCGCTAACAGCCTGCCCAGCCGGTGCCAAATGGGAAAGATTTCAGTAAAATTTCCTCTTCTGCAGATCAAATCCCAATCTTGCGCCTTATTTGATCCTAAAGATAATCGTTCCATCATAAAGGCGAGCGGCCGGATCGTCTTCTTTTCGGGATGAACCTCCCCTGCAGCATCGACATAATAACAAAAATACCCCGATTGACCAGTTCCAAAAACTTTGATCCACCCATGTTCAAGATCTTGTTCTGCAGTAAAATGATCGACCGGCCCTGTAATATCGAAATCAACGGTCTGTATATGGCAGCTATAGCAATTTTTTACTACTAAACGAGTAGGAAACACTTGGACGCAAAAGTCGCTGCCAGGCAGCATCATCCAGGTTCCTGCGGTATGGGTATAAGGCTTTAATCGCTCTCTGATCTCAATTTCCATCGACTATTCCTGTCAGTCCATGCGGAGTATTTTCCACAAGCTTCACTGTCACAAGTTCATTGGACTGATGATCCCCTTCCGCAATCCATACGGTCAAGAAATTTTCTGTATGACCGGAGAGAAAACCTGGATGCATCTTATCGGTTTTCTCTGTCAAAACAGTCATGGTTCTGCCAACGTATTGCTCCCGCAGTTCATAGGCCACTGTTTCAGCCAGATGCATCACTTCCTGTTTTCGTGCTTTCATAATATCAGGAGGCACCTTATTGGGCATAAGAGAGGATCTTGTACGAGGACGATCGCTGTAAGGAAACATATGCACTTTAGCAAACTTAACTTCCCGAATCACGCTAAGCGTCTGTTCAAAGTCGCCTTGAGTTTCTCCTGGAAATCCTACGATTACATCTGTCGTGAACGTGAAATCGCTATGGGCTGCCAGCAAACGGTCTACCGTTTGCATAAATATTTGTCTTGTGTATTTGCGGTTCATTCGCTTTAAGATCACATTCGAACCCGATTGCAGGACAATATGCATCGAAGGCGCTGTGTTCTTGCCATTGATCACTGCATCGAGCAGATCGTCATCGACCTCATCGGGATCGATGGAAGAAATGCGCAACCGTCTAAGTCCGGGTACTTTATCGACAGCACGGACGAGATCAGCCAGACGATCTGGTGTTTCCTCCGGTTTATTCCCGTCAAAGTCGCCGATGTTGATTCCTGTCAGCACAATTTCTTTAAATCCATTGGCAATCAGCCCTTCGACTTCCCTAAGAACCTCATCGATGGTGCGTGAATGGGAACGCCCTCTGACATAAGGAAGAATGCAGTAGGTACAAAAAGAATCGCACCCGTCCTGTACTTTGACAAAAGCGCGCGTATGCGCATCGAAATGTTTGATCGAAAACTCTGGAAGTTCTTGATCCTTGAATAAATAGGAAAGGAGTTTTTCTTTGTCTTTATTAGGGACAACATGGGATACCCCTCCGATCTGCAATATTTCTTGAGGCGCCCTCTCTGCGGCACATCCTGTCACAACAAGTTGAGAATGGGGGTTTTGCTCTGCCAGTTTACGGATTTCCAGCCTGCTCGAACGATCGGCCGAATCGGTGACTGTGCAGGTATTCACGATGCAAATGTCGGCAGCTTCATCCTCTTTTACACCGGTATACCCGAGCTCTGTTAATTGATCGTGATAGGCTTGCGACTCATATTGATTCGTCCGGCAACCTAATGTGACAATTTTAAATTTTTTATTCTTCTGTTCCATCATATGTCATTACTATACAAAATAATTTCTTAATTTAAATAAAGAAGCAGACTTTTCAAATAATTGCTCTCAGGGTGACAGATGTTGACCGGATGATCCTTAGCCATGCTGTGGTGCCCTATGATCTGCACTTCCCGTTTAGATTCTACTGCCGCCTGAAAAACAACCTTCTGAAATAATTCCTCATCGACATGATAAGAACAAGAGCTGGTAAGAAGCAACGAATTTTTCGGCATTTTTTCCATCGCCAACCGGTTGATGTCTTTATATCCCCGGCAGGCCTGAACGACATCCTTTTGCCGCTTTGCAAAAGCTGGAGGATCGAGGATCACGATCTCATATTCCAGGGGCTGTTCTCGTAAAAACTGAAAAACATCGGCAACAAAAAAACGGTCATTTGGCCGATCAAACCCATTTAAAACCATATTGCGTTTTGTCATCTCAATGGCAGCGGCGGAAATATCGACAGAGTCAACAAGGGTAGCTTTGCCAGCAGCTGCATACACACTAAAGCCGCCCGTATAGGCAAAACAATTCAGTACCCGTTTATGTAAAGACAACCCTTGGATTTTATGCCTCATTTCGCGATGGTCTAAGAAAAAACCGGTTTTTTGCCCATGCAGGACCGATACATAAAATTGTAAATGATTTTCCCTGATAATAACAGCTTGTGCGGGAACTTCACCGAAAAGAGAGCCCTGGTATTCCTGCATTCCCTCTTCTTTGCGCGATTGGACCAACGATTTTTCGTAAATGGCTTTGGGAGACAACGCTAGAGTCAACCATTCGACAATCCATGAACGTAAACGGTGCATGCCTAACGTACCGATCTGCAAAACGAGCACATCGTCGTATTGGTCAATAATTAATCCGGGAAGGAAGTCTCCTTCGCCATTGATTAACCGAAAGCCGTTTGTCTTTTCTTTATCAAACAATCGGGAGCGAAGAGCTATAGCCTTCTCTAACTGGCGATGCAACAGCTCTTTAGTGAATGGAACACCGAAAGAGAGCATTCTCCCGGCAATCTGTGCTGACCTGTTAAAATATCCATCGCCTAAAAATTCTTTTTGTGCTGAATACACCGATAAAATTGCCCCATCCTCAAATTCGGGCAGGTGTTCAATTGCCCCGGAAAAAATCCAATGATGGCGATTGCGGATGGGTTTATCCTTGCCGTTTTTAAGAATGACCGATTTTTCTGACATTGTTAATTTTTTGAAGTTGTTGGAAGTTGTTTGGGGTTAGCATACACGATCAGGGAAAAAAGTGCAAAGGCTAATATTCAAGAAGAGAGGGCAATGAACATTAAAACAAATATTTTAAACACAGAGACACGGAAAACACAGAGACAAGCTATTACACATCCTTTTTTTTTTGGCTTTCGGCAAAAAAAATCTCTGTGCCCTCTGTGTCTCTGTGTTTCAATAAATTGTTTTAATGCTTAGCGCCTTGTTCAAGAAGATTTATCCAAAAAAGGTTCGATATAATGAGTTTCCGGAAGTTTTTTTCCTTTCCAGAACTCTACCATTTCTAAAGTTGGATAATAAAATTGAGGAGATAACTCAAAAGGTCTATCAGGAGGGGTGGTCCCTGAAATTTCTTCAAAGATTTTTTTATCCCTGGCTTGTAAGGCTTTTTGCACTTCTGAAAGACTATCGGGACCCTTTTCGTTTTTCAAAGGGCCAAAACAGCATTCACGAGGAGACATGATTACATTCACCTTTTGCGCATAAGGTAAAATATCAAAAATTAGTTTCTCATACTTCCAGGCAATAGGCTGAGCCGACATTACTGTCAGGTTATCGGCATTGAGATATTTAACTGCCTTCCATGTATTGTGAATGGGTATTTCGTCATAATGCATCGCTATCTGTTTCACAAAGTCCATATTGAAGCTATATAACCCGATATGCCCGCATGGGTATTTTAACTTGCCGTCATCATTAATCACCATGAGTTCAGGAAATAATTCTGAATATTCTACGACATGGATTTTACCATCTTTTTCAACCATAACCCCTAATTTTTCTTCCGGATTGATTCGTTCAATGCATTTCATGGCCGCATCGCTTTTTTCAATATCGTTACTGCCTATAAGTTCGGCGTCAAAGGGGTCGGCCAATGCATTATCGATAAACATAAAAAATATGTAACTTATCCCTCTTTGATACCAGTCAGACCAAATTCCCGAATCAAAAAAATGCTTTAACACACCTCCATTGCCATTTGGACCTTGAGCAATTTTGTTCTGCCGTTCAAGAAACAGGTTTCCATTGCTATCAAGAAAGGGAAGCTCGGTCTGTGTAAAAAATGAAATCTGATCCTCATTCAGATGAAAATAATGATTATCCTTAAAGTACGTTACAGTGTCCTTATGATTACCAGGCGAGGTCATAATGGCTAACTGCAGAGGTAACCCGGCTTGTATGCTTGCCGCTAAGGTTTTTTCGGCAAATAGCTGAAATAAACTTTTGTGTTTTATCACTGTTACATCAAACATCCCTTTGGGCTGGTCAGAGCGCAAACGAGACCCTTGTCCACCAGCTACAATGATGCAACCCGCCTTTCCTTCCCTGATCAATTGCTTACCGCGGGAAATGTACTCCTGATTTCCCGAATGTGCAATATTAGTTAATGGATTTACAGGCTCTTTAATGCCAGGAAGGGGATGTTCTATAAGGTCTTGTTGAGCCAAAAAAACAGATGCATCTAAATTTTGTATCTGAAGCAACATTTCCTGCTGTTCTTTAGGATTTAAATTATCCCAATCTTTCAATAAATGCACCTGCCCGATACTCAATAACTTTTCTTCGGCTTCTTTGTAACTTAAGGCAGAGTCTTTATACGAAAAAAATATCACTAAGAGGATAATTACAACGAACAATGAAACGGTAAACAGTCTAATCATAAGTTTTCCTGTGTTATCAAAGCCATAGCTTAGCGTGGTTTTAAATAAGTTTAAGCTTATCAGATTGCAAAAAAAGAAAGAAAGTTAATATTGTTTTAAACATCACTATATCGCTGAGGTAGAATATGAAAAAAGGTTTAGTCGTCATAACAGGTGCAAGTGCGGGGATTGGACAAGCCACTGCAATACAATTTTCTCATGCAGGTTACCCTCTTCTTTTACTTGGGAGGCGACTCCACAGACTAAAAGCTCTTAACTTACCAAACACTATGTGTGAAGAAGTTGACGTTACAGATCTTTGCAGATTCAAAGCTGCAATAAACAAAGCGGAAGAAAAATTTGGCGAGACGGAATGCCTCATCAATAATGCTGGAGTATTATTTATCAATTTAACTCATCAACAAAACCCCGAGGAATGGAGAAAAATGCTCGATGTCAATGTTTTAGGAGTCCTTCATGGGATTCATTTAGTGCTTCAAAACATGATAAAAAGACAGACAGGGACAATTATTAATATTAGTTCTCTTTGTGGAAGAAAAACATTTCCTACTCATGCAATTTATTGCGCAACTAAATTTGCAGTTCATTCCCTTACTGAAAGCATTAGAGAAGAAGTAGCGGATCACAACGTGCGTCTAATGACAATAGCTCCCGGTAATGTAAAAACCGAGATTTTCGATCAAGCGGCCTCTCAGGAAATTAAGAATACCCATGCCTCTTATAAAAGAAAGCCTTACGAAAATTTACAATCTGAAGATGTCGCAAGAACAATTCTCTTTGCCTACGAACAGCCGCAAAATGTATGCATGAGGGAGATTGTCATTTGCCCAACGCGTCAAATTATATAAATTCTAAGCAGCGGAAAGTTAGGAGATTTAAAAAGTCTATTCTTTGTTCAATAAGGCCGGGCGATAAGGATCTTCCATTTACCATCCCTTTTAACAAACACGAAAATAGAGTAATCGTGAAAAGGAGAGGCCTTTTCTCCGCCAACCGTCATGCCTTCTATCGTCATGTCGGCATCAACGAATGCTGTATCCGGATCGAAAAAATGGACATTTTGCACCAATAATATCATGTGAGAATCTTTCATATTCTCGGAATGTTCCTTAGCCAAATGCTTTTCAATCTCCTCCTTGCCATTATATTCATGGGCCCAAGGAGTAATGAGATTTCCATCTTCTGTCCAAAGATTTGCCAGAGCTTGAAGATCATGATTATTCCAGGCTGACGTGAACTCATTTGCAACTTTTTGAAATTCGTCACCGGCTTTTCTTTCGCAAGATGAGATCAGGATTGCTGAAAACAATAGTAAAATATAAAAACGCGCTTTATGCATGTGTACTCCATCAATTGTTTAGAACCTTAGATTCTAAACAAATTCTTAGAAAGGACGTCCGATTAATATCTGCCATTTACCATCTCTTTGTACTAATACAAATATGCCATCATGATGTAATGGCGGGTATTTTTTTTCTTGAGTGGTTTCCATATTTTTAATCTCAGATTCGACATCGACGAAAGCTACATCGGGTTTGATCATCTTGATAGATTTTATTTCATAATTTATGTGGGCGTGCTTCATCTTTGTGTTTTGTAGAACGGTATATAATTTTTCCACCTCGTTTCTATTTTTAGCCCATTCATTGGTGAGGCTTCTTAAATCTCCATCTGTAGCATAAATCTCTGCCATTTTTATTGGATCATGCTCATTCCAGGCTGCATAATGATATTCGAGTATCGCCCGTATTTGTTTCTCCTGTTCGGGAGGAAAGGACTCGGTATACCCAAAAGATGCCAATAACACCATTACAAGAAAGGCTTGAAAACAAACTGCACTTCGCATCGATTTCTCCTTTTTAGCAAATGGGGAGTTATACCGAACGTGATTCAAAAATTGGTTTTTGACGGCGTCGGCTTTGCATCAAAATTTTTGTCTTCACTCGAGCCTTGCCATAGGCAATGGTCACTTAGCTCCAGACGAAAAATTTTGAGCAGCCTCCTTGTCAAAATCCCAATTTTTGAACTACCTTCGGTATATACGTAATAATAATTATTTATTATTATTGATCAATAGCAATTCCTTATGAACAGGAAACAACTTGATAACTTATACCTGTTCTGGCACAATTAAATTTTAAAAAATATCTACTCATGTATAATAGCATTCCCTTAGAAGACCACCTCAAACATTTTTTTGGCTATAATGAATTTCGGCAGCACCAAAAAGAAATTATTTCCAAAATTCTAAACCGCCAGGATGTGCTTGCCATTTTACCTACGGGAGCCGGCAAATCCATCTGTTATCAACTGCCCGCTTTGGTGATGCCAGGCCTCGCAGTTGTGATTTCACCTTTGATATCTTTAATGCAGGATCAGGTGTTAAGTCTCACCAAAAATGGCATTTCTGCTGCCCTTCTCAACAGCAGTTTACATGTACAGGATATGCATATGGTAATGAACAATCTGCAAGATTATAAACTGCTATATGTAGCCCCTGAACGTTTTTCTGATAAGGCCTTTGTTCAAAAACTTCAACAGGCGGAAACGTCCCTTTTTGCCATTGACGAAGCTCATTGTATCTCTCAATGGGGACATTCATTTCGCCCGGACTACCGCCAACTATCCCTTCTAAAAACAGCCTTTCCCAAATCCAGCCTAATCGCTTTAACGGCCACTGCTACTCAAGAAGTCCAGGAAGATATCATCTCCCAACTGCTGATGAAAACTCCACACATAGTGAAAGCCAGTTTTGATCGGCCCAATCTGACCTTTTTGATTGATTCCAAGGAAGATGAATCAGATAGCTTGCGCGAGTTCCTGGAAAAACACCCTGATGAACCCGGCATTATTTATGCTGCGACTCGTAAAAAAGTCGATGAAACTTATGAAGAGCTGTCACATTCAGGTTTCGATGCCAGGAAGTATCATGCGGGTTTGCCAGACTATGAAAGAGCCAATGCTCAAAATGATTTTGTCTATGGCAAAGTCAATCTGATGGTGGCAACGGTGGCCTTTGGCATGGGTATTCACAAACCAGATATCCGCTTTATCGTCCATTTAGATATGCCTCGCTCCATTGAGCAATATTACCAGGAAATTGGAAGGGCCGGACGCGATGGTTTGCCGGCAGAATGCCTCATGCTATATTCACCGCAAGATATGGCAATCTATGACTACTTTCTGCAGGAAATAACCGAAAGGGAAATCCGCGAATCGATGAGTTTTAAGACAAAAGCTATGTATAACTTATGCCGCTCATGGTATTGCCGCCGAAAAGGCCTTTTAGAATATTTTGGCGAAAAATACCCTGTGCGTAATTGCCAGGGTTGCGACAACTGCCTGGACAACGTGGATCAAATAGACGCAACAATCGATGCCCAAAAAATCCTTTCTTGCGTATACCAGTTGCAGCAGCGCTTTGGAGCCAAATACCTTATCGAAGTGCTTCGAGGTTCCAAAGCCAAAAACATTCTTGACCGAAGGCACAATTTATTATCGACCTATGGGATCATGAAAGACCGGTCCGAAGGCGACCTGCTATTTTTAATCAATAATCTTCTCGATCAAGGATATTTAAAACGCAACGGGGACGACTATCCGGTCTTGCAATGGACCGAACTATCGCGCGGGGTCACTTCTGGATCTGCGAAAGTAGTATCGCGCAAATATAAATCTATATCGGAAAGACTCGCTAAGCGTCAGCTGGTACGGGACGCTAATAAATTAAATTACGACCGGGAACTTTTCAAAGAATTAGCGGATTTACGGAAAAAATGGGCTGCCGATACCCATGTGCCCGCTTTTGTCGTTTTTGGCGATAAGGTGCTGATGGAGATGGCCTCCCGTTATCCGACAACTAAAGAATCAATGCTGGCTGTTAATGGCCTTGGTCCCGCTAAATGGGAAAAATATGGGCAATCCTTTATAGATCTCATTCTGTCCTATCGTTCAAAACACCTTAATATTCCCCAAAAAAATATGCGGGATAGCAAAACCCAAGAAAAAAACCTGTCTTCAGAGGAGTCAGCAAGATTATTTGGGATGGGAAACAGCGTTGAGGAAATAGCTAAAATACGCACGTTATCCCCAAGAACCATTCTGGACCATCTGGCCGAACAGATAGTTTTGGGTCAAGACCTCGATATCTCAACGCTGGTATCGGCCGAAAAACAAGAAGGCATCAACAAAGCCATCGCTGTCGTTGGCGTAGAAAAATTAAGTCCCATCAAAAATGCTCTCTCAGAAGATTACACCTATGACGAAATTAAGCTCGTGGCCGCCTTCCATCGTCGCGTGAATACCAAATCACGTTCGGTATAACAAGGCCGTCTTAAGCCTTGATCTTAAGTCGAGACAACCTGGCTATTTTGTAAAAACTCGCCCATCGCGTCAATTACGGTCTTCCGCAAATCTCATAAATAATCTCTTATGCTCAGATATAGAGACCGCGTTTATTCTGCTTTATCCATTACATGCGCCTTTTTAAAAGATCCTACATGGTTTGCTCAAGCTCATTTCTCCTAAGTAACGCTTTGTTGGCCCGAGGTCCTGTAGTAAACGCAAACCAAGGCAGCTGAGAAGGGATGGTTTCAAGGCGAAAACGCATTTCTTGCAAATACATCCCCTACGACTACATCCCCTAAGACCTTTACCTGAATACCAATAGACTTCTCCATGTCGTCGTGGTTTCTTTTCTTTTGATTTATAATAAATATTTTGTTGCAATTATGTTGAATTTAAAACATTCGGAGGTATCAAAATGTCGGTTAACCTATCTAGTACTGTACTAGAAAAAGACAATAGAGAATCTAATGAGGAGGATTTGCATAAAATAGCCCTTACTAAAAGGGCTCAGGGTCTTCACCAGTTTTACTGGGGACTACGTGCAAGAGGTTTACCCACTATTGGACTAGAAGGGCTAGCAAATGAAACAATGATTTCACGAATTGAAGGCTGGCTTCATTCTACAGATTTTTTAAATCTTAAGATTCTTTGTCTAAGCGGCAACGGACTAACATTTATTCCTGAACAGATTGCTCGTTTTAAAAATCTAACCTGGTTGAACCTTTCTTTTAATCATATAGAAGACCTACATGATTCTATGGAAGAATTAACACAATTAGAACATCTTGATATAACACAAAATAACTTCCGTATATGCCCGAAAGTGATCAGTAAACTTGTCTCGTTGAAATATATATATAAGGATAAAAGTATTGGTTCATCGCAAATCTTGGGGCCGAACCCGGAAAAAGCTTATTTCCTTTCATCGTCAAAATTTAGAGAAGGAAGCTGTTTGCAATGCTGAAATTGATTAGAGCAATTTTGATCCATGGTAATGGCAATAGCAAACCAACTGATAATTGGCTGCCTTATCTCAAAAAAGAACTTGAAAATCTTGGTGTAGAAGTGAATGCACCTCAATTTCCTGATACAGAACTAGCCAGGAGCTCCTATTGGCTTCCATTTCTGGATGAATTAAAAGCAGATGAAAATACAATACTTGTGGGACATTCCTCAGGAGCTATCGCAGCTATGCGGTATGCAGAAACCCATCGAATTTTAGGTTCAGCTTTAATAGGAACCTACTATACTGATTTGGGAATAGAAGCCGAAAAATTGAGTGGTTACTTCGATTTACCCTGGAACTGGAAAAACATTAAGAAAAATCAAAAATGGATCATTCAATTTGCGGGTGTAAATGATCCTTGGATCCCTATCAAGGAAGCTCATGTTGTGAGAGACTGCTTGGACACGGACTATCACGAGTCGCCAGACCAAGGTCACTTTGGAGGGGACTATTACAAAGAAACTTTTCCCGAACTACTAGAAGCGATAAAAAAGAAAATCGGGAAATAAATAGCTGAAAATTTATTTCTCTAAAGATTGGACAGGAATCATAGCTAGACATCAAAGCTTCAAAAAAAGGACAGCTTAAGGGTATCATGAACATATATAATCTGATTGCAGTGCTTGTATTCTTATTAATCGCATTTGGTGTTTACAAGCTGTTTAGGAGAGGATCAAAAAACTCTGAAAATCAACAACCACTTTCAGAAGCCGATTTAAAACCATTTTTAGATGGTCTCAGTCTTGATATTGAAGTGAAAGTGAGAAAGCAATGGCTCGCTTCACTTTTCGCATTTACCGGAATAACAGCCTTATCCATTTTTTTTATCTATTTTGGAGATGGTGCATTTAATGAATTTTCTGAAAATACCCCCCTTGCCTTTAGCTTAAGTTTTGGCCTTTTTCTCTCTTCCTTGGTTGTAGTTCCTTGGTTTTGGATTACATACTATTGCTCTTACAAGAAGAGAGGCACTGTGTGGCTTATATGGACTATGATTTCACTACCCTTAAGAGAATTGTCAAGTATTGGAATGGGTGAGTGGAATCAAGCAGCAGATTGGGATTCTCTTAGTTGGTTTATGGTTATAACATTCCTTGGAATTGAAGTTCTCTATTGGGTCAATTGTTTACGATTGCTAAGGGTTAACTCAGCAAGAGAGTGTCAAACAGTTCTTGCATTGAAAGCAAAATACGGTCCTGAAGCAAATGGTTTCTGCTCTTAGCGTTAAGCACTTTCGTTGTATTTAAGAAGAAAATTTATATTGATGAAGAGATGAAGAGTTTTTCATGTTTTATGCTCTGCGATTGTGGAAATGATGATCAGTATGATTGTATATAAATCAGTGTCCGGATTAACATGTCAACTTTTACAGCAAAAAAACTTGGATTGTCATATAATGAGAGCAAGCAACTAGTTGATTTCCAATCTGTTATATATGAAATCATATACATTAGCAAAAAAACTCAAGATGCTGCTTGCATTTGTAAGAAAAACATGTCAATATTTCTTACATGAAGAAGAATCAAAAAAAACCGAATAGTATTGATCAGCAAATACTTAATGCAATAACCATTCTTGGGCAGGGCGCAGTATTTGTTCCAACTGACTTTTTGACTCTTGGCAGTCGGCAAACTGTCGATATTGTTCTTTACCGACTCGTTCGAAAAAGAACTATTCGTCGACTCACAAGAGGAATATATGATTTTCCTAAAGAACATCCTAAGCTTGGAACACTTCAACCATCTCCAGAAAAAATAGCAGAGGCCTTAGTTGGCAGAGATTGCACTCGTATTCAACCAACGGGCGCTTATGCAGCAAATATCCTGGGACTATCCGAACAAGTCCCTGCTAAAGTTGTATTTCTGACAGACGGACCAAGTCGAACGGTAAAAATAGGGTCGACAACCATTCAGCTGCGACGCACGACCCCCAAAAACATGGTAATGGCAGGACGGCTCAGCGGTCTTTTAGTTCAAACGTTCCGTGAATTAGGCAAAGAAAATGTCACTCCTGAACGACTTAAACATTTAAAGCGAACTATACCACTGAATGCTCGCAAAGAACTGCTCAAGGATATTCGATTTGCACCGGAATGGATGCATTCTATTTTCAAGGAATTAGCCGAGGAGACTTGAAGTGAAACTTGATTTTTTAAAACTACCTTCTGACGAACGGCGTCTGTACATTGAACAAGCTGCCATTCAAAGAAATATATCTCCTGTAATCATGGAGAAAGATTTCTTCGTGTGCTGGTTGCTCACTATTCTATTCGAGTCTGAGTTCACTGAAAGCCTTGTATTCAAAGGGGGTACTTCCCTATCAAAAATATTTGGCGCAATCAATCGGTTTTCTGAAGATATCGATCTTTCGCTGTCGCCTATTTTTCTTGGACTTCCTGAAACCGCTGCAAATCGCAGCCAAGCTGATAAATGGTGGAAAAAAGCTGAAGAAGCCTGTGAGATAGCTGTTCAAACTCAGATTATGGCGATGTTAGAAACCTCGACATTGGAAATATTAGGAAAAAATGAGCAGACAAGATTCGAGTTTTTAAAAGACCCTCAAACCAAGTCACCGGTAATTCTTTTCCACTACCCATCATCGCTACCAACTGGATTTGCCTATATTAAACGTTCTGTGAAACTCGAATTTGGCTCTCTAACTGATCAGCAACCAACCGGGCGCCATACAATACGACCTTGGATTGCGGAGGTTTTCCCTGCAGCTTTTTCCGATTGGCAATGTGAAGTCGTAGCTCTAGAGATCGAGCGAACTTTCTGGGAAAAGGCTACGATTCTACATGCAGAATATCATCGACCACTCGATAAACCAATACGAGATCGATTCTCCCGTCATTATGCGGATACCGCGGCACTAGCAAATCACCCTGAAGCAATCAAGGCTATTGATCATCATGACCTCCGAGATAGAGTCGTTTCATGGAAAAATCTGTTCTTTCGTGACTCATGGACAAACTACACTGAAGCTAAACCCGGTACTTTTCGTCTTGTTCCTAGAGATGAAAGGCTGCCTGAATTGCGACGTGATTATCAGTTGATGCGCGACATGTATCTTACTGAACCTGTAAATTTTGACGACATCCTAAGAGCTTTATCAGAACTAGAACATCGCATCAATCTCACTATATCTTTGCTTTCTCTAGGAGAGGTGCTAGTCAAGCAAAGAGGAGATGAATTAGTGCAATCCGTGACGAAAATCTTAAATGCGGGCGCTAACATTAATGATATTTCCTGGAATGGACATCGCTCTTTGCAATTATTAATCAAAGCCAATCTGGAATCACGCAAAAAACTTGAATTAGTCAAACGCCTAGTTAGCCTAGGAGCTGATATCCACTCTGCGGATAAAAGTGGATTAACACCCTATCAAGTTGCTATTTCTGAAAAGAATAAATCAATTTCCGATCTCTTACGCTCCAAAGGTGCTCGCCCCATGTCGCCTCCAGGAACAGGCTACGCTCAGCATTATGACATGTACCACGAGATCCCATTGCCATAGATTTAATTGAAATTTAATACTTTAGGACGGTCAACATGACTCAAAACTATCCCAAGATTCCTCACCCAACAGAAGCCTGGGCTGATGAATATAAAAGACAAGGAATCCCTTCATCTTTTAGAAAAGACCCTACAAATGCCGTGGTAGAGTTCATTTCATGGCTCGAAACGCAACCTAGTAATGAGAGACAAAAGGCCGCAGATTTAGGATGCGGACTTGGGCGAAACAGCTTTTATTTAGCCAGTCGCGGATTTTCTGTTATCGCTATCGATTTATTACAAGACAATGTCAATGCCGTCATGAGAGAAGCTGATCGAACAAAACTACCCATTACCGCATTTGCTCAAGATGTTTCATCAAAATGGTCTATAATTCCAAATTCCCTAGACATTGCAATTGATATATTTTGCTACAAGCACATCACAAATAAACAGTCACAAAAAAATTACCGAAGGGAATTATGGAAAGCCATGAAACCAAATGGGTTTTATTTCATTTCCTTAGCTTCTATAAATGACGAGTTTTACGGTCCTCTTTTACAGAATTCTCCTTGCCCTATAGAAAAAATGGTTATAGACCCCTATGCAAATATCCCTTCGTACCTTTATTCAATTTCTGATTTATCCAACGAATTTAGTGACCTGTTCACTGTAATAGAAGCTTCAGAAAAAACTTCCAGCAGCCCGATGCACGGGAAAATCTATACAAGGAAAGTAATTAACCTTATCTTACAAAAGAATCCATTATGAAAAAAGATTTTCCCAGCTGGCAATGCCGCTTCTAATTTATTGGGTTTTACAACTCAAAACGCAGCAAAAATCGAGGTTGCAACGAATCGACTCAGCCTCCCTCGATCCATTGTTGGTCAAGATACGATTATTCACACCAGAAGACCTGAATCTTGGAGAAATCTCTCCACCAAAGATGCCGCTCTTCTAGACTTTCTTCGTCAAGGCGGCAAAACGAGTGAACTATCCCCAAAAGAAACAGTAAAACGACTGCTGAAGCATTTCGATGAAAAACATCAATTTGAACGTCTTATTCAAGTTGCAGAATCAGAACCTCCGCGTGTTAGAGCCTTACTGGGAGCCATAGGACAGCAAATTGGTTGTCAAAAAGATGTTCTTATCGCTTTGAAAAAAAGCTTAAACCCTCTTTCTAAATTTGATTTTGGGAATTTAATCGCTTTGAAATACGCAAAACAATGGCAAGCAAAGGACTCAAAATCTCATGGGCTCTTCTTGCAAATACATTGTCTATGACCTTTACCAGAAAAGCTTTCGTTTGAGCGCGACTGACCGCAGATTCTGCAAAATCTTCCCATATGCAATTGTCATTCCGTTGGTTCTATAAAATTAATGGTCGTTACATCGAGACGAATAATGATATGTTAAGCCATGGCGTTCGCAAAACTCCATTCAAACGCATCAACAACCTCATTTAGGTCAACCTGAACATCTTTATTCATTTTTTTGTCCTCAAAAGATCCTTCTACTTAAATTTCCTTCTTTTTTCTGACTCTTTTTATCTTTAACTTCGTCAAACAGATTTAAACAGGTCTCCCAATGTAACTTCCTGGGAAATTAACTCGTCATAATGCTTTGATGATTTCAATCCAGCACTCGTAATCATTACAAGAAATATTTGTTTCTTTGTTCTTGTCTGCTGTTGATACACCTCTACCTTTTTCGCAAGGGCTTGTGCATAAACTTTATCGATGGTAAATGGCTGCATTGAATATTTGATTTCACAAACAGTAATCGCTTGATCTGGTCGATCAAATAACAAATCTATCTGCGCTCCGCCTCCATCCTTTTCATCTTCAGGATTCTGACGGGGAACATACCTCCATGACCCAGACTCAGATCCTGGATCGATATTTAATGCTTTTTTGATTTGGGCGATATGTTTATTACAAACGGCTTCAAATGCATATCCTGACCAACTTTTCCAACCAGACGACTGTGATTTTGAAAGCCAATATCCTGGACTTTGGTCTCGATTGCGTATCGCAGTAATTCGTGGTTCCAACCAATGGAGATAGAATAATGTGTACTCATCGATCACCTTATAGTACAACCCCTTATCAGAGTGCCCATGCGGGAGAAAACTAACAATAAAGCCTGCCTCCTCCAGTTCTTTTAGACGACGTGTGGTACCTCCACCGCTCGACAACTTAATTTCTCGAATCAATTGAGCTTGACCTATCCCGTAGCGGTGGTTAGCGATAATACGGATGATGTCTATATATGCTGAAGACTCTTTGAATAAAGAGGAAAACAGGCGGTCAAACTCATTTACCAAAGCACCATCTCTCCTAAAAAATAGTTCTTCGATACATTGTTGGGCAGATAATCCTTTTTCAACCAAAGATAAATAATGTGGTATTCCACCCAAGACCATATAGAGATCTAAAACTTGGCGATCATTTAGTTTATTACCAAGGTCTGCCAGATACGCCTTAGTGTCGTGTAAATTCAACGGTTCTAATATCATTGTTCTTGTTACACGATTGTGAAGACCTCCTTTATTATTAACAATTTTGTCGATTATCCAAGATGCTGAAGACCCACATATGATTAACTTTAACCTCGGATCGTGAGTCCAATGCCTATTCCAAAAATATTCCAGTGCACTAAGTGATCCTGAACGTTTTGTTGCCATCCATGGAAACTCATCAAAAAATAGAACAATTTTCGTTCGTTTTGATACTTTCAACATTGCTGTTGTCAGGGCCTCAAAAGCCTCTGACCATGATTTGTAGGGAACAATAGATATACCTTCATAAAAGATGGTGCTAATTTGTTTTGTAAATTGTCCTAGTTGTTCCTTCAGTTTCCCTTCTTGTATCCCAGTAACATAAAAAAACAAACACGGCTTTTTCTCAAAAAAATTCCTAACAAGAAATGTTTTTCCAACTCGGCGCCGGCCGTATAACGTCAAAAACTCGGACTTTTCAGTTGCAAAGAGTCGATCCAAAATAAGCTGTTCTCTCACACGTCCACTGATTTTATTTGCTTGTTTTTTTGATGATTTCATAGACAAAACACTCTACATATGTATTTGAAATGGATTGTTGTGCGGAAACGCCATTTATAACAAGTTTATAATTGGCGTGTTAACACAACTATTGCATAATTGTTCGATGGAACGCAATAAAAAAAATGGATCATTCCAATGTTGAATGGTTCTTAGTTTATCTTAAAAAGACTTCCTGTGCAAACGCGCCAATTATATACGCATTATATTTAGCGCGTTTCATCCATTTAATCAATAGTGTCTTCAAATTAAGACGGGAATCGAACCAGCGGCACAAGGATTTTCAGTCTTCCTCAGTCGCTTCCTTACTGATTTGGGAATAGAAGCCGAAAAATTGAGTGATTACTTCGATTTACCCTGGAAGTAGATCTTCTAATTTACCCACAGTATGTGGGGAAATTGAATATGACAGGTAAAATGCCCTCATTCTATCCATGTTTGTCTTGGAAAACCCTTGGATCCCTGAAAATTCATTTGGATATTCCTTGCTACCCTATCTATAACGCCTGAGACCTCACCGTCCTTTTTAAGTTTTTATTGATCTGATGCTTGACCGCGTGTGTTCCGATTCTTTTCCCACCTTAAACCTGTCAAAAGAGATGGGTCTACAAAGTCGTCACGATGATAATCGAACTCAAAGAATCCCAATCTATAATAAAAATTATAGCCCTCTATATTGACTTTTCTGATGAGCAAATTTATAGCTTGTATATTTGAAAATAGATCTTCTGAGCATATTGAAAATGTTAAATATTTTCCAATCCCCATTCTTTGATATTCTGGTGCCACAATAAGAAGATTCATGTAAGCAGCATTTGCTTCCAGCGGCTCTAATTCGAAGGTGGCCCATCCAACAATTTTGTTATTTAAAAAAGCCTGAACCCAAAATAAGTGGCCTTCCTTAAAATGCTCTAGCTCTTCTTTAAAGTAATTTTCATAAAAACGTCTTACATCACCAGTACACTTAAACTCGGGGTTTAGTTCTGAAAGAGGAACATCTTCATAAGCGTTCATAAAGCTTCTAACTAAAATATCTTGACCCTTCTCCAGATCAATGTCTTCCACTGATTTCACAACAGAGATTCGTATTTCATTCTGGTTTTTATCTTGAAAAATTTGATCTCCGAAAAGAGATGCTGAAATAAAAAGAGTCAGCAGTAAGAAGGATTTTAACAAGGGACTTCACCTATTCTCAAGTTTGAAAAATGATCATCCTATCATGATCAAATCAATCTTTCAATCTAAAATTCTGATAAAAATTATGTTGTATAGAAACTTAAATTTGCTGAGAATTTACCAGTGGAAGCAGATCAGACAACACATAAAGGGTATAGTAAAGAACATAGAAAAACTTGAATTTCATGTGTTTCTATGTTAATTTCCATGTTAATTGCCAAAAAGGATTTTTATGATTGAAGAACTAAAGTTTTAGGGAGAACCTTTCGAGAACTCAAGCTCACTGAACATTGGGGATTACTTGTAGACATATCAATAAGCTCAAAAACCCTCAAAAAATATTCATTCTGGCAAAAAATAATTAAGGAAACAAAGACTTACAAAATGAAAAAGCCGAAGACATGATCATTTCTGAAAATGTCTCCGGTGATGTGGCCAAAGCCGGAGTGTTCTCGAACCAATTTATCGAGGGGATGAAGCTTCTCTATGAGCTAGAATCCTTATCAAAGTAAAGCCCTACCTCACAAATCAATGGGAAAAGAGCAGTGTACATGTTAAAAATGCTTCTTGACCGAGCAAATCCCCTCCCTTGACATTCCCTACTATGAAATAGAACCAGAGTGCTTCACGCCATTTTTACGATCTCCTCATACTCTTGGACATAATATCACAAATGCAGTATATTTCTGCCTGTACTTGTTGACTTAAGTACAAGCAATCTTTGCCTTTGATTGGGCCCTTTAACTCTTGATTGAGAATTGGATTTTATTAAATTTAATTAGGGGAAAAATTATGAATGAAAATATTGCTCTTTTCAAATCTCAATTAGATTCTATCTCAGCCGATATTAAACACATCCAAGCATCGCTAAAAGATGCTAATGTTCCGTCTGAAATCCGTCATTTCTGCAAAAAAGAAGCTTCAATTGGTAGCTTTGGCGGATTTGAAGCCTTCGGATTTGGCCCAGGGATTGAAACCACCAAGTATCTCGTTTGGAATGTATATCAGAACAATGGAAATCAATCCGATTGGTATTTGTTATACGAGGAGATTGAACAAAAGGTAGCATTTGGAGGCGACTCGTATGTTCCTGCTGGCAACCTAATAACAAAAGTCAGAAAACCTCTGATTGAGTGTAAAGCACCGATCAGAATTGAAATGTATGGATTTTTAGAAGGCTTCATCGAAGAGGTCTCAAAGCAACTAAATTTGCAGGATTTTAAAGAAACACAAAGAGGAGTACATAGCGCTATGCGGCAATTTCTATCTCTGCAAAAGGAGTTAGAGATATGAAATTTGAGTTGGCAAGTTACAAATCTGGAAGAAGCAAAGAAGCTTTGATGAAAACAGAAGTGACTATCGAAGAACTAGAATACCTGTATGGATTGGTTGATCGGGAGTTCATTAGGAGCGATGCCCTTTACGGGCTTGCCGGTGGTACTAGAAAAGAATGCTCTCTTATGCAAAAAACACATGCGAAGCTAAATAAAATGATTCGGTATCGAAAGGCGCCCATGACTAAGGAAAGCGCCTTGGCATGTTCTACAACTAGAATAGAGGATGATTGAATCCGTATTCCTAGGAAAAAGACATAAAGCGTGGATAGGATTGCAAAAACGTGTTTGCAATCCTATTTATGATTTTTGGGCAGCATTCTAATGTTGGTTTTCAGAAAAAGCGTTGATAATAAACTTAAGTAATTTCTGGTAACGACCATAGCGTATCATATCGCGAGGTGTTATGTTGCCTAGCATCGGATTTGTTGTTTTAAACCACAGAGCTGTTTTTATGGCATCTCCTTCAAAGACTTGTGCAACCAAATTAAATAAGTTTGCCCACTCCCTCAACCTATCCTTGAGAATTTGAGGCATGCGTTCATCATAACGAATGGAACTAGGAGGAACACCCACTGCTTTTGCGACATAATCCTTTCTAAATTCAACGAATTCAATCACTTTAGATGCCCGAGCCTCCCCTTTATCAAAAAGGGAAAGGTAATCCTTCTCGGGTATATTCGAAAAAATACTATGACTTAATGCGCCCATAAGAATATCCTTTATCCATCGTTTTTCCTTTATTCTACCACAGATCATCCATTTAATCAATAAGTGTCTTCAAATTAAGACGGGAATCGAACCAGCGACATAAGGATTTTCAGTCTTGAAAAAGTGCTTCCTTACATTATTTTGGATAACCTTTAGTCACCTAAAATTACTATAGTGCACAGACAAAATGCTTAAATTATCCACTAAATTCGGGTCATCAAAATCCATCTCTTTCAACGACTGGTAATCCACAACTACGGCTATATTACGGCTTTTTTTCGCTTTCTTGAAAAATTACAAGCATCCATATGTCCTTGTACAAAAAATAAGTTATTGACAATCTATACTACTAAGTAGTATACTTCAGGTATGAAGAGACATTTAATACAGACAAAAGATTTCGAAGATACCGTTGAAAGCCTCATAGCTAAGAGAAGACTTAAAAGAGAAGATTTTGACGATTTCAAAAAGAACCTAGCTGAAAATCCAGAACAAGGCGATGTCATTTCTGGCAGTGGAGGAATTAGAAAAACTCGTTTGAAATCTGCGACTAAAGGCAAAAGTGGTGGTTTTCGAGTTTGCTACTTAGACATAGAAGACAAATTGATCTTATTTCTGCTGTTTATTTATGCTAAAAACGAACAAGAAAACCTTTCTCAAGCAGAAAAGATCGAACTTAAACAACTAGCAGATGCTATCAAAAAGAAGGTTAGAAATGAGTAAATTATTTAAAGGTCTTAAAAAGGGTTTAGAAGAGGCTCTGGCACATGCAGAAGGGAAAATAACCCTTAAATCCGAAATAATTGAGATTCCTGAACCTCCTGCAGAATATGACGCAAAAGACATCAAAAGAATCCGAGAACAAAATCATTACTCTCAAGGAATCTTTGCAAAAGTTTTGAATGTCAGTATTAAAACTGTTCAATCTTGGGAATCTGGAATCCGCGTTCCGAGTCATGCGGCTTTAAGGCTGCTGGAAATTATAGATAAAGGCTTTTATCGCCCAAAAATCACTAGAAAAATTGCTTAAGATATATACCGAAGTTTCGAGAGCAAGATTATAACGGAATGAAATTTAATATCCGTTTACTCCGGCAAGAGAAAAAAGTAGAAGCACGTAAAGTGCTCCTACTGATGTGGCCAGAACTGGAATCGAACCAGCGACACAAGGATTTTCAGTCCTCTGCTCTACCGACTGAGCTATCTGGCCAGATGGAAGTTGAACCTCTTGCCCAACAAGGGAGTCTAAGAGATCCAAACATAAGCGAGGATATACGATCTTTGATTTTTCACACAATCACTTTTTCTTAAAAACGTAAAAACCTTAGGTCTGCAACATCGGTTGCTCTTGTAAAATTCCTTCTGCAGGTTTAACGTCGAACCGATCTTGTGTTTCGAGGAAAATCATATCTTTTACAATGTTCAAGGCTTCATTTAGCGGTAAGTCATCGCCTCGGCCTTGTGTTTCTGGTAATATTGCTTGCTTGATAAATGCCTGATACCTGGGATTACGCGAGATCCTCGAAGCGCTATTTCTTTTCAATGCAGGTAAAAAACGCTCCCAGAAGACTTTCTTATGCTGCAATTGAGGAAGATAATAACGCATATACCACGATTTAAGGTTTGCAGGCACATCGTCTAACTGATCATCATAAGCACTCGCGATCGTATCGGGTTTCAGTGAATTTTCTAAATATTCCTCTCCAAGCTTTTCATGAAGGAACTGGCTCGGCACGACGATATCTGCCTTTACCCCCTGAATTTGAGGGGTTTTTCCCGAAACAGTATAGTATTTTCCAACAGTGACTTTAAAAAAGGTAGAACCCTGGTTATCTGTGACTGTCTGACTCTGAATTGTTCCTTTGCCATATGTACGCTCATCGCCGACAATGACAGCCACTCCATAATCCTGCAATGCTTGTGCAACAATTTCAGCAGCGGAAGCGGTCGCCTTTGAAGTCAATATTACCAAGGGGCCGTTGTAAATAATTTTTTTATCAATATCGCGATAAAAATGCTTTTCCCCATTAAAATATTGTGAAATGACAACTACACCATCTGTAATGAATAATCCAACAATTTTCACTGCCTGTGCAAGAAAACCCCCGCCGTTTTCCCGAAAATCAAGAATAAGCCCTCGCAAATCCCCCTGTTTTTTAAATGCTTTAATTGCATTTATCATGTCCTCTTCGCTTGAGATGCCAAGATCGCTTTGGTAAAACGAATCGAGTTTGATTATCCCTATAATTCCCCCTCTATTGATTTTTTCATAAGCTGTCTGGAGACGGTCTTCGTTAGATGGAATTTCTTCTCTTTGAAGGGAAACAGAAACATTTTGTCTTTCTTGCGGACTTAAAGGGTTGATCGCCCGACTAAGAACAAGAGTGACCTTCGACTTAGCTTTCCCCCGTATCATATTGAGAACCTCAGACATTGATTTTCCTTTTATAGTTACTCCATCGACCTGAACAACTTGATCATCGACTTTAATATCCCCATTTTTTTCTGCAGGCCCACCCTCAACAAGATGATGAATGATAAAAGCTCCATTTTGATCGGGACTAAATTCAATGCCGATCCCTGAAATTTCTTTTTCCAGGCGTATTTTCATATCTGAGGCTTCTATAGAGCTTAAAACTGTGGTATGGGCGTCCAGGCTGCTTGCGAGCGCTTTTAAGATATGCAAAGAAAAAGTATTTTGTTTTTCCTTATCATTCATTGGCTTACCGCTATCATTGATAAATAAATATTGATTTTCATGGATACGGGCATCCCGGTCAAATATTTTCCAAATTTGATCCATTCGGTCCATGTTGATGCCATAACGTGTATTTTCCATAGCAATAAAATGAACAAACTTGTGACGTACCCTGTCGTCAAGTTCTTGTGTGGTTACGGGGAAGGCTTGTTTCAGATTAGGATCGCTCCAGTCTTCATACCCGTCTGACGTATAGGAACGGCTCTTTGCCAGCAACTGAATCAGTTCTTTTTTTAAAACTGTTTCCCTGAACACTTGAGCGCGCCGAATTGCCTTCGCAATCAGTTGGTTCAATTCTTCATATTTCGTAAATTTCCCCTGGCGGTATTCATTCAATACGGTGGAAACGGTACTCTCTTCCATATCAATAAATGGACGGGTTTCACTGGCCAGGAGGTAAATGCGTTCAGGATCAAACTGGTTGATATAAACCGCAAAAGAATTTTTTATTATCGACATCGAGATTTCTTTTTTGTCGACATGCTGGTCCAGGATTTGCCTCATGACCTTGTTGATATCCTGAGTCTGCAGCAGCTCCTGATCTGCCCCGAAAAGTATGGAGCTAAGACAAATCAATAATCCTATCACTTTGATTTTAGCCATAAAAACCTACATGTTAACATATTAATAAACTTTTATTGGGGTAAATTGAAGATAATCACAAGCAGTCAATACATAACGAACTCCATTCCGGATGCCAAATGGAAGCTCGTTTGGTTTTACATTATGCAAATGACCAAAAACACATAGGGACACTCCATATTTTTCAAGGAGATTCGAAACGCGGGATTCCCGTAATTCAGCTCCAATTGGGGGATAGTGCGTCATCGCTATTTTGACTGGATCGTCCCGAAAGCATTTTAAACTCATTTCCAGACGAATTAATTCGCGTTGAAAAATTTTCTCGGCTTCTTTAGCATCTTCTTTTTTAATCAATACATTTTCGCGAAGATTTTCTTTGTATTCTATCGCAGACCCAAAAGAATATTCAGGAGTATCCCAAAGGCGCGCTCCACCAATGGCTACCCCATTCCAGCGAAAGACGCTGTTTTGAATAATATGAATGGAAGGAGGCAGAATTTTCTCTACTTTGCTGAGGGAAGTCCACCAGTAATCATGGTTTCCCCGCACCAGGACTTTGGTCCCCGGCAAAGAGTCAAGCCATTCAAGATCGGCTTTAGCTTCATGTGGATGTATTCCCCATGAAAGGTCGCCTGCCAATAAAACAAGATCATCTGGTGAAATCGTTTGCTCCCAATGCATTTTAATTTTTTCAGGATGATTGATCCAAGCTTCTCCAAAGACATCCATAGCCTTATTGGGAACTCCAAAGGATAAATGCAGGTCGGCAATTGCCCATATAGACATAAATTCATTACCAAAAAAATTAGATCACTGTTCCATCGGGGATGTGAGCGCCTTTGGCAACAACAATAATCCCCTCGCGTATATGGATGCGGTCTCCATCGTAATGGGAAAGATTTCGTTGGTTGATCAGTTTTACATTGTTTCCAATACGCACTTGCTGATCGATAATTGCCTTTTGAATCACGCAGTTTTTCCCAATTTGTGCATGCGAAGTATAAGAATCATTTCCACATATATAAGAATCGGCAATAACTGTTCCCGATTCCACTATATTGCGAGGCCCTATAATCGTATTTGTAACCGAATCTGCGGCAATAACCGATCCTTTGCCGAAGATCGCCCGGTTAACATGCGTATTGAGGATCTGTGCTCCCGGCAGCGACGGCTCGTTCGAATAGATGCGCCAGTTTGCATTGTAACAATTTAAAGGGGGCTGAGCGCTATTAAATGCCATATTAGCGCGATAATAGGATTCAACTGTACCGACATCTTCCCAATAGTCCTTATGTACGTAGGCTGCTGCATTTCCTCGATTGACGAGCTCGGGGATTAAATGTCTGCCAAAATCCTCGCGCTCATCTTCTTGCAATATCTTGATCAGGCTGTCTCGTTTAAAAAGATAAATTCCCATCGATCCCAAATAATAAGATGTCGAGGGATCTTCAATCTGCAGTTCTTTTAATTGATTTTTGCTTAACTCTTTTTTTGCCAATTCGCGCTTGGATTGCGGTTTTTCAATAAATGAAGTGATCCGATGATTTTTATCTATGGCAAGAACACCCATGCGCATCGTTGTTGATTCTGTGATCGGCAAGCAGGCAACCACTACATCGGCATCTGTCTCTTGAGCAAAAGTGAGCATTTTGCTAAAATCCATTTGATAGAGCTGATCTCCCGACAAAACGAGAAAATACTCCGCAGTTAATTCTTGAAAATAATGCAAATTTTGTCTTATACAGTCGGCAGTACCCTCTAGCCACCGCTTTGTTTCAGGTTTTTCTTCAACAGATAAAATTTCGATTGAGCTAAGATGAAGTGAATCAAAGCGGTATGTGTTGAAAATATGCTGATGCAGCGAATGGGAAAGATACTGGGTGATCACATATATTTTTTGGCAACCTGAGTTGATTGCATTGGAGATAGGAATATCGATGAGGCGATAACACCCCCCATAACACATCGCCGGTTTGCAACGCGATGCGGTTAAAGGAAGCAGACGGGTCCCCTTTCCGCCCCCCATAACGATCGCTATTACATCTCTCATTGCGTTTGCCATATAACCCTTAAAAGAAATAAATTGTATGTATTTTCGTTACTTCTCATTCTTATGCCTCATTTTGATATTTAAAGCAATCATTATGAGTCTATTAATTTTAACAGAAAAAATTGGCCTTGGGCCCGATGAATCGCAGTATTGGACATGGAGCCAATTGCTGGACTTAGGGTATTATAGCAAGCCTCCTGGAATTGCCTGGCAAATCAAGCTTGGGACTTATCTTTTTGGCAATACCGAATTTGGTGTCCGGAGCATGTCTATTGTCATTGGAACAGCAATTCCGGTTTTAGTCTATATAACTGCTTTGAGCTGCCGCATCGCACCAATGTCATGTTTTATTGCCGCCCTTGGATTTGCCTTTTCCCCTTTAGGAATATTATCTTCCTTTTTAGCGATTACAGATGGAGGAATGGTATTATTTTTGACGGCTGCCATAGCTTGTTTTATTGATAGTATTGAAAAAAACAAAGCCCCACACTATTTATTAATCGGCCTATTTATTGCTTGTGGGGCCATTTTTAAATGGCCAATTTATTTATTATGGATTGCCTTTTTATTATCTCACTGGTTTTTACCAAACAAAGCGATCATAAACTGGAAAATGATTCCAGGGATAGTCATCTCTTTGGTTGCACTGCTACCTGGCGTTTACTGGAACGCAACCCATGAATGGGCGACTTTCAGGCATGTATTTGCAACTCTTGGAGGGGGACATGGTCAGCCCCAAAGCAATGTAGGGGAATTTCTTGGGGCTCAAGCACTTTTAGCCTCTCCCATTTTCTTTGCGATGATCGCAATGGCCTTTTGGTCGGCTTTTATCCAAAAAACGGTAACGATAATGTCCCCGGGTGTTCGTTTCTGCACAATCATTTCCTTTGCCTCGCTTATTTTGGGAACAATTGCTTCAATTTTTATGAAAATTCAGGGCAATTGGGCTATTTTTGCTTATCCGCCGGCTTTTGTAGTGCTTGGATGGTTTATCTCTTCGAAAGAAAAAAAATATCGGCAATGGTTTTTTGGAGGGCTTTGTCTTTCCATTGCTCTTTGCGGAATTGTTTTTGGCTTAAGTCTAATGGCAAAAAATCCCCTTTCCTTTAAGATCAATCCTTTTCGTCACAATGTCGGCTGGAAGCAATTAACTGAAAGTCTGACTGAGGCAGGCTATGATCCAAAGAACGATTTTTTAGCAGGGGATAAATATCAGATGGCAAGTACGTTAAGTTTCTATGGACCGGGGCAAAAAAGGGCATATTTTCTTAATATTCAAGGCACTCGAAAAAATCAATTTTCTTTTTGGCCTGGCCTTCCTGAAGAACAACTGGGGAAACGAGGTTTTTTTGTCATTACTGAAAATGCACCAAAATTAAACACAGATGCTGCCGCTATTATCGATACATATACCAAAGAACTATCGAAATATTTTGCAAAAGTAATATTTCTTAAAATTGCCCCTTTATACTTTTCAGATGAAGAGACCGTGAAAGGAGCATTTATTTTTGAATGCATCGGCTATAACGGGTTGCTGCCTCCTGATTCAGAACTGTATTAGAACCTGGTCAGAATCTCAGGTGACCGGACATTAAAACAATTTATTGAAACACAGAGATACAGAAGGCACAGAGAATTTCTTTTTTGCGGAAAGACAAAAGAGAAATAGCCTGTTTTTCGCTTCCGCGGAAAAAAAGATGTGCAATAGCTTGTCTCTGTGTTCTCCGTGCCTCTGTGTTTAAAATATTTGTTTTAATGTCCGGTCACCTGGTCAGAATCTAAGGTTCTTTGACGAAAAATGATAAAAATGTTAATTATGACAATTCAATATGAACGATGATCTCAAAAACAACAAAATCAATGCCGAATCTCTTGTAAAAGATCATTTGGCTAATGAAAGAACCTATCTGGCCTGGGTGAGGACAAGCATTGGGATCATGGCGTTTGGTTTTGTCATTGAAAAATTTGCCTTATTTTTAAAACAAATGACTCTTATCCTGAGAAATGAACAGCCTCAGGTGCTCTCTTCGTTTTCTTCCTCGTTACAAGGGCATTCCTCTACTTTTGGAATCCTGCTTGTGGCTTTTGGCGCACTTCTTTGCCTGCTCGCCTTTATCAAATATACAAAAATAAAAAGACAAATTGAAGATCATACCTACCAATCCTCAAACCTGTTAAATGTCGTCCTTACATTCCTGGTGGTAATCACTGGAATTGTTCTCGTTATTTATTTAGGCAGTGGTATTTAGAGGCTGTGCTGAACAAATTTAAGTGATTTAAATAATTTATATTTCCCTTTTTGAATAATCATGTTAAATTGAAAAAAAAGGGAACAAAAGAAAAAATTAGCGTTATATGGACCGCCACATCAAAGAGTATTACCATCTTTTTTCGGATGAGACCCCTCAGGGAAATTTTCATGAGGTCATCGCCCTTCATGAAAAAAAAGAAATCAATTGGAAAGAGCTTTCGAAAAAAGTTCCAAAAATTATTCGCGGGTGGTATGAACTCGCGCATTTAAGCACAGAAGATCGCATTAATTTTACTCATGATTTTTGGGTTTCTAAACTACCCTATAGAATGGGACTGACAGAGTTTTTGGACCGCTTTTTCCATTCGTTAGATGAGATTGGCATTTATATTACCGAAAAAAAATTTGCCGATCCATATGAGGTACATCTCGTTTATAGTCTAAAAGGAGACAATGGTTTTTATCGGGGTGAACTTCCCATCCTGGATGAAGAACAACAACAATTACAAAAAACATTCCCGGAACAGACTTTTCCAGCTGACTATCTGGCATTTTTACAAATTCACAATGGCTTTTGCAAGACAACAGACAGCACGGGGATTATTCCTTCCACATCGGTTTTAAAGACATATGAGTTTTTACAGCTTCGCATGGAAAAATGCGGCCCTTTACTTAACAGCCGCGGTGACGCGATCGATCCAAAATCCCTCATTCCCTTTTACGAATCTTTTGGCATGCCCTTTTTCCAGTGCTTTTTGTCAGATTGGTATCCCGAAAATGAAATGGGCAATATTTATTATTCAGGAGAAACCCATACTATCTCCGATATTTTTAGCAAAAACTCAAGTTCTGAAACAATGGCTTTTCCCACCTTTACCGACTGGCTCATGTTTTATATGGAACGAATAGAATAATTTCTCCCATTTACGAGTTAAAGCCAATGGATTATAATCAAATGTTAAAGCAGGTTAAGTCAAGTGAAATTAGTAAACAAAATCTCGGTGAAAAATCCACTAGGATTGCACACACGGCCCGCAACAGTCATTTTCAAAATTTTACAGAATTGTAAAAGCGAAGTCTTATTCACCCATAAAAAAGAAACGGTTAACGCAAAAAGTATCATTAGCATATTAATGCTTGCTGCCACTAAAAATGCAAAAATCACAATCACAGTCAATGGCGAGGATGCCGAAGAAACCATGCACCAATTAATGAGCGCTTTTGAAAACCGGTTTGGAGAATAGAAATGGTTGTAAAAAAACAAGAATTTCTCATTAATGGCACACCGATCTCCAGAGGAATTGCCATTGGTTACCCTTTTTTCTTAAGAAACCCTGAATATATCCCTATTGAAACATTCATTAACGCAACACAGACAAGTGCAGAATTAGCTCGCTATCAACGAGCGATTGGCAGTGCGTGCCAGGAAATGAAATCCCTGCAGCA
>Ga0207078_1018_pt1 | contig 44585 bp, 27 predicted proteins | sample Alteio_BWMinHeat_60_FD_153579 | JGI IMG/M metagenome (GOLD analysis project Ga0207078, IMG submission 153579) | Enriched cells from forest soil in Barre Woods Harvard Forest LTER site, Petersham, Massachusetts, United States -... | ecosystem: Environmental > Terrestrial > Soil > Temperate forest >... | reverse complement strand
TCATCGGCTCTTGCAAATAAAGTTTTATCCCCTGAGATGCAATCGCAAATCAACCGTTCATATGCCTCCGGAGGTTGTGCTCCGAAATAAGAACCATAGAGAAAATCCATTTTTACGGGCTGAATGACGTTGTTGAACCCGGGGATCTTGCAGTTCATCTTCAATGAAATCCCTTCGTCTGGTTGAATGCGTATCACAAGTGTGTTGGATTCTTCTTTCGCAGCTTCTGCAGGCAGATTTTTTACAGATGATTGTTGATAGGCGGGCAATTTTGTCTGGTACAGGTATCCGGGCGCATCTTTAAAAATAATGGCTATTTCAGTCACCCGTTTAGGCAGCCGTTTTCCGGCCCGTAAATAGAAGGGAACTCCGTCCCACCGCCAATTGTTAATATATAACTTCAGCGCGGCATATGTTTCTACAATAGAGTCAGGAGCGACGAGATTTTCCTGGGTATAACCGCAGACGGGGTTGCCATTGATATAACCTGGGCCATATTGGCCTCGTATAGCATAATTGTCGATTGCCTGTAAGGGAATAGGGCGTAACGCTTCCATGATCTTCACTTTTTCATTATGGATGGCGTCCGCTTTTAAACTCGTTGGAGGTTCCATTGCCACCAGGCAAAGAAGTTGCATCATATGGTTTTGTACGATATCCCTCAACATGCCGGCCTCTTCCCAGAGGCGCCCCCTTGTGCCGATTCCCATTTCCTCGCTGACAGTGATTTGCACATTTTTGATATGATGGTTGTTCCAGACCGATTCGAAAATGGAATTGCTAAAGCGAAAAACTAAAAGATTTTGTACCGTCTCCTTGCCAAGATAATGGTCGATGCGGTAGATTTGGCTTTCATTGAGATATTGGACGATCTCTTTTTGTAAGATTTCCGCTGATTTTAAGTCGCGCCCAAAAGGCTTTTCGATTACGACCCGCGACCATTTTTCCGGATTTGTACTCACGTAAACCAATTGGTGTTCGTGGAGTTTTTTGATGATCAGGGGAAAGAAGCTTGGCTGAGTCGAGAGATAAAAAATCCGGTTTCCTTTCGTTCCGAATTTAACATCAAGCTCTTTTAATAATTTGGCAAGCGATTCATAACCCGCATCGGAATCGAAATCAGATTCATGATAGACGATCTGTTCCTGAAAAACTTTCCAGGTATCTTCATTGACCGGACGATTGCGCGAAAATTGATTGATCGAGGTATACATCTCCTGACGGAATTCTTCATTTGTCTTGTGACGGCGCGCAAAGCCGACGCAGGCAAAATGTCCGGGCAACTGCCCGTCAAAATTCAAGTTGTAGAGGGCCGGCATGAGTTTGCGCGATGTCAAATCTCCGCTGGCCCCGAAAATAACCAGGATGCAAGGATCTAAGCTTTTGTTTTGCCGGCTGGGATCTTCTAATCGATTTTGCACGTTGTTAACCTGCACTTGCAGCTGATTTTTTTTCACGCGGTTCTTTAATCTGTTTATGCCGTAAAAAAACCTCCTGATCGACAAAGACCAGTTGATCGTTTTCTACGGTGACCAGACAACGCCTTCCCTCATTTGGAAATGCCAGCAGCTTTTCTGCCAGAGGATCTTCCAAATATTTCTCGATTGTCCGGCGTAAGGGTCTAGCTCCCATTTCAGGCTGAAATCCCTTGTCGACAAGGAACTCTTTAGCTTTTGCATCCAGAACAATATAGACTTCGCGCTGTTCAAGTCTTGCAAGAAGTTTTTTTAGCTCAAGTTCGATCACATGCAATAACCCTTCTTTTTGCAATGGCTGGAAGATGATCACATCATTTAGACGGTTTAAAAATTCCGGTTTGAAATGTTTTTTGACCGCGGTTAAGATTTTTTCTTTGATATGGGCATAATCGAGGGAACCTTCTGCCGCGGCAAATCCCACTTCGGAGCTTTTTTTAATCAGGTCGGCACCCAGGTTGGATGTCATGATGATGATGGTATTGCGGAAATCGACTTTACGCCCGAATGAGTCGGTCAGACGCCCCTCTTCGAGTATCTGCAACAAAAGGTCCATCACATCTGGGTGTGCTTTTTCAATTTCATCGAACAAGACTACGGAATAGGGACGCTGACGTACCTGTTCTGTCAATTGGCCGCCCTCTTCATGTCCTACATACCCGGGAGGGGATCCTGTGATCCTGCTGACGGCAAATTTTTCCATGTATTCGGACATATCGACCTGGATGAGCGCATTTTCGCCTCCAAACAGGTTAATGGCCAGCAAACGCGCAAGAAGTGTTTTGCCAACGCCGGTAGGTCCAAGGAAAAGGAAAGCTCCAGTAGGCCTTTTTGGGTCTTTGATGTCGGCTCTGCTTCGGCGAATGGCCCTGCAAATTGTGCTAAGAGCCTCGTCTTGTCCCACGATATTTTCCCGCAGGATCTCTTCCATTTTAAGAACTTTTTGCGTTTCTCCTTCAGTCAGCTTGCTAAGCGGAATCCCGCTTTGTCCTGAGATCACAAGGGCAATGTCTTCATCCTCGACGACCACTTCATGCTCTTCCTTGTTTGTTTCCCATTGGGAACGGATTTGCTGGAGTTGCTCCCTTAATGTTTTTTCCTTATCGCGCAGTTTTGCCGCTTTTTCATACTCCTGATGGCTGATCGCAAGTTCCTTTGCAATGCGCAGCTCTTCGATCTCCACTTCATATTTGCCAATATCCTGAGGCTGGTTCATCATGGCAATGCGCATTTTTGCGCCGGCCTCGTCCATGAGGTCGATCGCTTTATCCGGCAGGAACCGTCCCGGAATGTAACGGTCAGAGAGAATAGCTGCGGCACTAATTGCCTGAGGGGTGTAGATACATTTATGATGTTCTTCGTATTTGGTCTTCAGTCCATTGAGAATTTCGATTGTTTCATTAATGCTCGGCGGCTGGACCAAAATTTTTTGGAATCGGCGTTCCAAGGCGGCATCTTTTTCAATGTGCTTGCGATATTCATCGGTCGTGGTCGCACCTATGCATTGCAGCTCGCTTCTCGAAAGGGCCGGCTTTAAAATATTAGAGGCGTCGATAGCTCCTTCGGCAGCGCCCGCACCGACAATGGTATGAAGTTCATCGATGAAAAGAAGGACGTTTCCATTCTTTTTTACTTCATCCATCACTGCCTTGATCCGCTCTTCAAATTGTCCCCGGTATTTTGTTCCGGCGATCATTAAGGCAAGGTCAAGCGTGATCAGCTTCTTTTTGCGTAAATTATCGGGCACATCCCCTTTGACAATGGCTTGAGCTAAACCCTCTACAATTGCCGTTTTTCCAACGCCTGCCTCTCCTACAAGAACAGGGTTATTTTTGCGGCGGCGGCACAGGATCAGGATCAATCGTTCAATCTCGTCCTTACGTCCAATGACCGGGTCCATTTTCCCTTCGCGGCACATCTCTGTCAGATCATGGCCATAGGCTTTTAGAGCAGGCATTTTTTCCGATGCTGTCGAAGACTGGTTTTTGTCAAATGGTTTTGCGCCGGCTCCTTGTTGGCCAAGAGGAGGAGCATTTCCCATATTGCCGATAGGGGGGAGTTGTAAATTAAAGCTTTCCAGTTCCCGTAAAACTTCTTTTCGGACCTCTTTTAAGTTCACATTAAGACTTTCGAGTACATGGGCCGCAACTCCATCGGACTGCCGCAATAGCCCAAGCAATAAATGTTCCGTTCCCACGTAATTATGATTGAGATTAGCAGCTTCTTCGTTTGCGAATTCAAAAACTTTTTTCACTTTTCCGGTCAATGCCGGATCTCCGTACACTTGAATTTCCGGTCCAAACCCTACCTGCTTTTCTACTTCTGCGCGGACGGTTTCAAAATCGATATTGAGATTGCGCAAGACATTAACGGCAACGCCCTGGCCAAGCTTGAGCAATCCCATCAGAACGTGTTCAGTTCCAAGGTAGTTATGATTCATCCTCTGAGATTCTTTTTTGGCAAGTTTGATGACCTGCTTGGCTCGGTTTGTAAATTTATCAAACATAAAATTTCTCTATTAGGCGTTTTTATACGGATCGGATTTTTTCTGTACTTTACTAATTATTTTGTTTTTTTGGAAGGACAATCTTAGAGGATAATCACCACAGAGCCCACAGAGAGCAAGAGAGAAGATGATAAGGATGACAAATAGCAACTTATCATCTTGTTATCGTCTTCTCTGTGCCTTCTGTGAGCTCTGTGGTTAATTTTTTATTCTATTTTTTTTCCGGGTCGATGATCTCGACATCGGCCTCTTCGATATCATCGTTCGGCCCCGATGATTGGCTGCCGCTCTCTGCATGACTTTGACCGTGGGAGTGCTGTTCGCTGCTTTGCCCGTGGCTTTGCGCTCCTTGTCCTGCTGCTCCTGCAGCTTTTGACATTGCCTCGCCAATGTGCTGCATCTCAGCTTCGAGCTCTTCCTTTGCACGTTTAATGCGTATATTGTCTTTGCTCTCCAATGCATCTTTCACAGAAGCGATTTTGCTTTGGACCGCATCGACGACATCCTTTGGCAGTTTATCTTTATACTCGTTCAACGACTTTTGCGCACGAAATGCTAAGGAGTCAGCCTCATTGTGGATCTCGACTTCTTCGCGCCTTCTTTTATCTTCTTCAGCGTGATCTTCTGCATCTCTGAGCATCCGTTTGATATCATCTTCTTTTAATCCGGATTGCGCTTCGATGCGGATCTTTTGCTCTTTGCCGCTGGAGAGATCTTTTGCAGAGACATGCAAAATCCCGTCGGCATCGATATTAAAGGCAACTTCGATTTGCGGCAAACCGCGAGGAGCAGGAGGGATATCGGCGAGGTCAAAACGCCCAACTTCCTTGTTGTCATTGGCCATTTTTCGCTCTCCCTGCAGGACGCGGATGGTGACAGCCGGCTGATTGTCTGCAGCTGTGGAGAACACTTGTTTTTTCTGAGTCGGGATCGTCGTATTGCGCTCGACAAGAGGTGTCATGACGCCGCCAAGAGTTTCGATTCCAAGTGTCAGAGGGGTAACGTCAAGCAATAGAACATCCTTGACTGTCCCTGCCAAAACGCCGCCCTGGATCGCAGCGCCGACCGCCACGACTTCATCCGGGTTGACCCCTTTGTGCCCTTCTTTCCCGAAAATCGCTTTGACCATTTCCTGAACAGCCGGCATTCTTGTCATTCCGCCGACGAGGATCACTTCGCCAATATCATCCTTGCTGATTCCGGAATCTTTAATGGCTTTTAAACAAGGTTCGCGCGTGCGCTCGATGAGATCATGCGTTAAGTTTTCCAGGTTGGCCCGTGTCAATGTCAACGCCAAGTGCTTAGGCCCGGAGGCATCCATGGTAATGAACGGCTGATTGATTTCTGTCGATAGTGTTCCGGAAAGCTCGATTTTTGCTTTTTCAGCTGCATCGCGCAGACGCTGCAGGGCCATTTTATCATTATGCAGATCAATACCCTGTTCTTTTTTGAACGTTTCTAGCATCCAGTTGAGGATCGCATTATCAAAGTCATCGCCGCCTAAATGGGTATCTCCATTTGTCGACAGCACCTCAAAGACGCCATCGCCGATTTCGAGGATCGAAATGTCAAATGTACCGCCGCCAAGGTCGAATACAGCAATTTTTTTATCCGCCTTTTCTTTGTCGAGTCCATAGGCCAAAGCTGCAGCTGTTGGTTCCGGGATAATCCGTTTGACATCGAGCCCGGCAATGCGGCCGGCATCTTTTGTCGATTGACGCTGCGAATCGTTAAAGTAGGCAGGTACAGTGATGACAGCTTCTGTCACTTTTTCCCCGAGATAGGCTTCTGCCGTTTCTTTCATTTTGATGAGGACCTGTGCGGCAATCTCTTCCGGAGTCATGGTATTTCCCATAATGCTGAAGACAGCATCGCCATTATTGTTGCTGACAACTTTATAGGGTACGGTTTTTATTTCGGATGCCACTTCGGCATACTTTCTTCCAATGAACCGTTTCGATGAGGTGATCGTGTTTTCGGGGTTGGTCACTGCCTGCCTTTTTGCCGGAATGCCGACGATCCGTTCACTTCCCTTATAAGCAACAACAGATGGGGTTGTCCTCGATCCTTCCGAAGAGGCGATCACTTTGGGCTGGCCTCCCTCCATTACAGCAACACAGGAATTCGTTGTTCCTAAATCGATGCCGATGATCCTTTTTCCTTTTTTAGCTTCCGCCATAATATTTCTCCTTGTTGTTTCTTTAATTAACGCGACGGTCGAGTTTTTAAAACACAGAGACAAGAGAGACACAGAGAAAAATAATCAGGTTGTCTTGCTGTTAAGAAACCATTTTTTTTCGCGATGCGAAAAAAAATAAGTGCTTTTCTTTTTTGCTTTCAGCAAAAAAGAAAGTTTTCTCTGTGCCTCTGTGCCTCTGTGTTTAATTTTTTCAGGGAAACTCGCACATTGCATTTATTGTTAAATTTTAATCTTCCGTTTCATTTTCTTCGTTGGACTTATTCTCAGGGTTCTTTGACACTTTGACCCTTGCCGGGCGAATGACCTTTTTTCCCATTAAATAGCCCCGCAAATTTTCCTCGACAACAATACCCGGAGGAAAATCAGTGGTTTCAATCGCTTCAATCGCCTCATGCCAGTCATGATTAAATGGTTTGCCTTCCGATTCAAACGGGGTGACTCCATTAGCGGTCAGGACGTCCTTAAATTGCGACAGGATCATTTGGAAGCCGATGGCCCAGTTTTTTACCTCATTTGGCATTTGCTCCGTAAATTTTAGGGCATTTTCCATATGGTCGATCGGGTTTAGAAACTCGATAATGACATTTTGCAGAGCGTATTGGATCATCTCCTGTTTTTCTTTTTGCAGGCGTTTACGCGCATTTTCCGATTCGGCAAGAACGCGTAAGTATTTATCTTTGCATTCGGACAGTTCTCGTTTTAAGTTTTCCGCTTCGGACAGATTTTCGGATGCTGCCTCAACTGATGGTTCTTCCTGGTTGCTTGTGGACTCTGAATTGTTCATATTGTTTCTCTTGTCAAATGGGTTTTATGTTCAAGTTGCAGCATATCCTGTTTAAAGGAAATAGCGCATAAGGGTTGTTTTGCCCCGATTGTTTTTTGCTCCGGCTGTTTGATCGTGATCTTAAATTTATAAAGGCTGTTGGTCAAAGCTTCGCTGATACTATTTGAAAAATGGGTACAGATGGAAAAAAATGTCCGGTAGGGGATGCGAAGAGGGCTCAGGAGTCCAACGGCCCCTACAATATGGTTATTGACGCAATAGGGGATAGCGATGACTGTGCATTGGGAAGATATGCCGGATGAATAGGGGTTAAGGTCCTCATCGATCCAAAATTTTAATTTTCCCGATTTTGCGCAATTCTTTAACAGCAGCCGCATTCCTTGCGTATTTTCAAAAAGCGCCAGGCTGTCGGTTAAGAGATCTGCTTTGCGAAATTCCGGATAATGAAGCAGGGCGGAAAGACCAGCGCGTAAAAGTCCTTCCTGGGCGACTTCGCTGTAACTGACGATGTAACGGACGATCAATTCATTATAAAGCTTTTGGGCAAGCGTCTTTTCCCATTCATTGAGGTCGACCGGTTCATTTTGCCTTCCAATCCTCCAGCTAAAGTAGCTTTCGATCCTTTTGCAATTAAATAAACTTAATTTATGTCCTGTTTGCAAAATTTCCGTGATGACCTGGCCAAAATCAGTGGTGATCAAACATAGGGCTCTTTCGGCATCAACGGGGATAATTTTGATATTTGTGATCAGGTCTTGTTCAAAATAGGGCAATGAAATGAAAACCGCGGCATGAATTTTCCCGCTTAAGTTTTCGATCGCCTTTTGAAGATAGGCAGCCACTTCCCTTGTGTGTGCGCGTCGTAAATCATCGAATGGATTTTGCAGTTCCTCTAATGGGGAGTCAAGATATTCATTGGCATAGAGGCGATAGGCTTTTGCTGTCGGGATCCGTCCGCGGATGCGTGTTGTTGTGTCAAATATCCTGTCTGTTCGAGATTGGCAAAGTAGTTGCGTATGGTAGCGGAACTTAGGGTGTCGAATCCTAAATCTTTAAGGGTATTGGAGCCAACCGGACGTCCGGTTTGCAAAAAATGCTCGATCAACCCTAAAAGAACTTTATGTTCCCTTTCCTGTTTGTTTGATTTTTTGACTACTGATTTTAGAGCATTCATAGGTTAAATCCGCAAAACTTGCTATTTAACCCTATATTATTCGATTGCTCTTTTTCTGTCAACAAATTTAGCAGATAGGTGGCTAGAGTGCTGAATTTTACAGTTTTTGCTCGATCTTATGAAGAAGCGCCGCCCCGGCGTAATTAACTCGTCTATTAAACTCAGTTTGCTTTTTGCTAAGTTCATCTTCAGGTATAACTGCTCTTTTGTGAAGAAACTTCAACACTTCTGATGTCTTCAGTTTAATCTTTCCTGTCTTGGTACCCTTCTTTGCCGCTCGAACGGCCCTTGTGGCAGTAATGGGGTTATACAATAGTCTTCTCCCCTGATTTCTTATCGCTATCGCTTCCCTTTGTAATAAGTGATTATTTTCCTCTTTAATTAAAGCCAATGTGTCTGGCAGATTCTTGGCAAACTCTGGATCTGTCTTATAGTCAGGGAACCGCTGAAATAGCTTTGTCAGTTCTTGTCGAATCTTAGCCTCAGTCTCTCTTTCAGGTCGCCCGCATATGGAAAATTCAAGTTTTTTTAAAACACCTGCTAAATGGCCCTTCCCATTTTTTCTTAATACGTAATTCTTTGCATTGTCCATCTTAGCTCTTGCACGCATGATTGCAGTGATCTCTGTTTGTTTAGTCGATGGGCTGATTTTAATTTTTATGTCTATCAGTTCCTTAAGTTCGCCCATGTACTTTTGTTGTTCCTCAGGAGATGTCTCTTTCCTGTTAACATGCGCCATAAAAATCGTTGTAAAAAGAGCTTCATTATCAACAATTTTTCGTAAAGCTTCTGCTATAGAGATGTTGCCATCGATAAGATCATTATCATCGAGAAGCCTGTCTTTGATTGATTCCCAAAAATGTTGAACAGACTCATCAGTCATATATTTTCTGTTGATAGAAATTACACTTTGATAATCATTGATAAAAGGCGAGGTGATATATTTAAATCCAATAAACGCTTTCTCAATTAATTTTTTATATTTTCCGCCGCTCATTCTTGCGTTATCTACATTTGTTTGATTGAGAGGATCATAAGCGTTATTTACTTTGTTTGCCCCTACCTGGCCAAAATCGCGGATTAAGCTTTCGATCTGCAGTTCTGCCTCCTTGGTCAGTGTTGCTTCTGGAGCTGTAGAAGCTTTTCCTGATGTTGGGGAAACCTCAGCGGGCTGCACAGACTTAGCAGCCTCGGCGGGTTTAGGAGAAGCGCCTGATCCGGAAGAGGAGGCAGGAGCGGGCGGTGGTTCTTTAGGAAGAGGCGGTTTTGAGTATTTTAGGGGTTCATTGGCTTTGGCAGCATCAGATGATGGGGTAGAAGGGGCAGCAGAAGGTTCGGGTGATTTAGAAGAAGGTTTTTCTGGACGAGGTGGTGCATTTCGGGTAGGTGGAAGTGGTTTAGATTTGGCAGCAAGTGAAGCTGGGTGTATGTTGGCTTTGTCTGGAGCTGGGCTGTCAGAATTAGGGATGGAAGCGGGATGAGGAGCCTCAGCTGGTTTAGACGATGAAGATAGAGGCTCAGCTGAAACCTCATCATGTCCGGATTTAGAAGCAGGCGCATCAGCAGGTTTGGCAGCAGCCGCAGGCTCACCAGGCTTAGCGGGTGGTGTTGATGGCTTAAGCCTCTCGATATGTGATTTGATCATCCCTTCATAGAGTTTAAGTGTATCGCTTGTGATCTCCCCGCTGGTATTTAGCACTGAGCTACCCTTGATGTGTCCAATTACGTCCCCTTGGTCCATGACTTTTGCTCCGGTTTTTCCTTCGTGTCTGATTTCTCCGGAAGCAGTACGGGTAAATTTGTGGCCTTCTTTAAACGCCGCAACTAAAGCTTCGGCTTGTTTAGTTGGATCAGCAGCTGCTTTCGTCATGATATGGTCGATAAAAACATGATGGATCTTAACAGCCTGATCGATCAAATAGTCTAGATCCTTTCCATCCTTGCTTGCCATACTGGCGTATCTTACGATTTTCTCTGATCCAATGGTAAAAGTTATTCGAATAGTCGATTGTTCATTTTCTTTTATTAAATCGCTAAACTCGACTGGAATTCCGCAAATTTCTTTTGGGGGGCCAGGGACTTTGCCAAGCGAAATGGCCCCAAGTCCGGGTACTTGGGGTACAGGAGAAGGTAAGGGAGCGGCGCCTAGTGTAGACATAACAACCCCTTAATAAAAAAATAATTATTACACTTAACTAAGTGTTTTATAATATTTATTATACAACTTACTTAATTTTTTAAATAATATTTTATTAATTAGTGAGTTTAATAAAAAAACTCAGTGATCCTCAGCGTTCTTTGCGGCTCTGCGGTTATTTTTGTTATTCCCAGTCTAAGCCAGAGATTACGCAGGAAGTCTATTGATTTATTGTTCTCTTTTGCTCTTGACGCAAATACCGCTCAACCCTAAAATGAACATTACTTTTCAATAAGATTGTTCCCATGGGAATGAAAATTTTTTTAATTATAAGGAGATGAACAATGAAAAAAATTAGACCGTTAGGCAACCGTGTTCTTGTGGAGCGCTCTAAAGCACAACAAAGTAAAGGGGGCATACTTTTGCCCGATTCCGCACAGGAAAAACCGAAAGAAGGGGTTGTGATTGCAGTTGGCCCTGGGAAAAGCAACGATAAAGGGCAAATGGAATCGATGCAGCTGGCTGTTGGAGATAGGGTCCTGTTTACCAATTATGCGGGTACTGAAGTCTCAAGCGATGACCGCGAACTGTTGATTTTGTCTGAAGAGGACATTTTAGGCATCTTGTCTTAATTTAAATGTAATTAACCTGGGGAAGTACGATTTATGTCAAAACTGTTACAATTTAACGAAGAAGCCTTGAAATCATTGCTTAAAGGTGTTCGGGCGCTTGCAAAAGCTGTTAAAGTTACTTTAGGTCCCAAGGGCCGCAATGTAGTGATCAACAAAGGATTTGGCTCGCCTCTTTCGACAAAAGATGGAGTGACCGTAGCTAAAGAAATTTCATTGAAAGACAAATTTGAAAATATGGGAGTGCAGCTTGTTAAAGAAGTTGCCTCCAAAACATCCGATATTGCCGGGGATGGTACCACAACAGCAATCGTCCTTGCGGAAGCCATTTTTACCTTAGGGGTAAAAAATGTGGCTGCGGGTGCAAATCCTATGAGCATTAAACGGGGAATCGATAAAGCAGTCGAGATGATTGTGAATGAATTAACTAAACTCGCATCTCCGATTAATACCTCTAATGAAATCAAACAAATTGCGACAATTTCGGCAAACAATGATCCGGAAATTGGTTCAATCATCGCAGATGCCATGGATAAAGTGGGCAAAGACGGGATTATCACAGTTGCCGAAGCAAAGGGGATTGACACGACATTGGATGTTGTCGAAGGGATGGAATTTAATAAAGGGTATTTATCTCCTTATTTTGTGACCAATCCGGAAAAAATGAATGTCGAGCTGACCAATGCTTCGATTTTGATCACAGATAAAAAGCTGTCAACGGTTAAGGAACTAGTCCCATTTTTGGAAAAGGTGATGGAAAAGGGGCCAACGCCATTACTGATCATTGCCGATGACGTCGACGGGGAAGCTTTAGCGACACTTGTTGTGAATAAATTAAAAGCAGGCCTGCCTGTATGCGCCGTCAAAACTCCCGGATTTGGAGACCGGCGCAAAGCGATGCTTCAGGATATTGCCATCATGACCGGAGCCACCTTGATCTCGGACGAACTGGGGATTCGATTAGAGGATTCCGATACAAAGGTCTTAGGTAAGGCAAAATCGGTTACAGTTTCTAAAGATAACACGATCATTGTAGATGGTGCGGGCAAGCCTGCCGAAATTAAGGAAAGAGCCGCGCAAATTAAAGCCGAACTAAACAATCCGGCCACTTCAAATTACGACAGGGAGAAGCTCGAAGAGCGTCTTGCAAAACTTGTCGGCGGTGTTGCGATCATCAGTATCGGAGCTGCGACAGAAACAGAAATGAAGGAGAAAAAAGCGCGCGTTGAAGATGCTCTGCATGCAACACGTGCAGCTATTGCCAAGGGAATTGTACCTGGAGGCGGCGTTGCATTATTGAGAGCGATCAAGGTATTTGAAAAGAATAAATTGACAGGCGATGAGGCTCTTGGCATGTCTATCATTCGACAGGCAGCTTTTGCCCCTGCGACAGATATTGGGAACAACTGCGGCAAGCAGGGGAATGTCATTGCAGAAAAGATCTATGAAGCGCAAGGTAACTTTGGGTACAATGGTTTGACAGATGAGTTTACAGACCTTTTGAAAGCGGGAGTTGTCGATCCGGTCCTTGTGACAATCAGCGCTTTAGTCAATGCAGCATCGATTGCGAGCATGCTTTTGACCGTTGCAGCCATGATCACAGATAAACCAACCCCAAAGTCTGCCGCTCCTGATATGGGAGGTATGGGCGGAATGGGAGGTATGGGCGGCATGGGTGGAATGGGAGGTATGGGTATGGGTGGAATGGGCGGTATGGGCGGCATGATGTAGGCTTATTTTCATGTTTATAGCCTCGTAGAGCTCATATCGCATTATATATCACCACAGAGCACACAGAAATCACAGAGAAGAATTTATCAATTTACCACTCTGTGATTTCTGTGGGCTCTGTGGTGATTAATTTTTGTTAATTTTCGATAGGAAAATAATATGCCAAACTATGATTATAAATGTTCCAGTTGCGGACACAAAGTAGAGATCTTTCATAAAATTGATGAAACCCCTTCATTGAATTGCCCTCATTGTAAAGCCCAAGGTTTACAAAAGCTCCCGGGGGGAAGTGTTGGATTATCTTTTATCGGAGATGGTTTTTATAAAACGATGTATGGCAATTCTAAGGAACCAGCCGCTCCTTCTTCTTCTTCTTCTTCCGGCACATGCTGCCCCTGCGGAAAAAATAAAAATTCATGTTCCAATTCTCAATAAATAGAAATTTATGAAAAAAATTCTTTATGTATTTTATTTCCTCCTGCTTTGTCTAATAACGCGTGTGGAGGCATTTGATTTTTTCAAGAAACATATCGATGATGCCTTGCATGGGACAGTTGGCGAGGATTTTTTACGATTATTCGGCTACTACGATGAGGAATCGACCAGTGGTTGTTTTCGTCCGGACTGTCATAAGGATGAGAAGGTGAGAATCACCTGGATCAATGGATTATTCAATCTACGCAAACATGTGGAAAATAACCTTGCCGAATTTTCAGATGCTCATGGCGGTCATACGATTTACTATGTTTTTTACGCTACAGGGGGGTGGACAGAGGACATATTGCATTCTGTCCGAGTAAAGTTGAACAACCATGTTTCACCCGTTGCACAAATGCTTGGAAAATTATGGAAAAAACTGATTGCAGAGATGGGCGGGCCAAATGGCGGAGGGGTGATCATTCATTATGCTCATAGCATGGGCGCCATGAATACCCTCATGGCAAAATCTTTGCTGACTCAAGAAGAACAAAAAATGATCCATGTCATAACCCTTGGCACCCCGCTAATGCTGTCTGAATCAGCTGGTTTTGGCAGCGTGACAAACTATATCAGCAGGCGGGATGGTGTATCGTTAGCCGATCCTGTGGGATATATAAAAGCGTGGGTGTTGGATGATATGAATGTCGCTTGGGTCGGTTCATCGGAAGGGATACCATTCGTAGAACATTATCTGGAAACCGATGCTTATAGAGGGGTCGTCAAAAGGCTTGGCGCCGAATTTGTCGAGACATACAGCTATCCAAGAGATCCCCATTCAAATATGCATTTCAACTACAATCATTAGACTTCTTGCATAATTCATTTCCTTGCCCGTGCCCTTGCCCATGCCTTTGCCCGCATCCTATTACCCATAAGTCTAATTAACAATTCAACGCAGAGGCACGGAGACGCTGAGACGCTGAGGAAAACAGGATTTAATTTTGAATTTTCTTTGCCTCCTTAGTCTTTGCGTCTCTGCGTCTCTGCGTTTATCCATCGATGTTACGTTGCAGACAGATATTTTGCGACTTATGGGTAAGAGCATGCGTGCCCGCGCCCGAATGAATTCATCTTTTCCGAATTCGTTTGTCCTTATATCGTTACAAGGAAGATAATTAAATCGGAAAAGATAAAAAACACGGGCACGGGCACGGGCAAGGAAATGAATTATGCAAGAGGTCTATTGACAACACGCCCTAATTTACTTTTCTTCAAGCAAATAACAACAAGATAAACCAATGCAATAACGCAAACGATAATCCCTCCCGTCGACAAAGGGATGCCATACACGGTAAAAATGTGGCGCGACAGGGCGACACCGATCACGCAACTTATGATCCCAAAGAAAACGGAAAGGGACAAAAGATGATTGAGACGATGCGTCAGTAAGCGGGCTGTGAGGACAGGACCTGTCATTAAGGCAAGGACCATGATGACGCCAACGGCCCGAAATGCCCCGATAGCTGTTGTTGATACTTGTGTGAGGAGGAGATAATTGAAAATCACGGGCGAGATGCCAAATGTCCGTGACAGGCCGGGATCGAATGTTGTGATTTTATATTCTTTAAAAAATAAAAGGAATAATAGTAAATTCAATCCAAGGATGGCATAGACCAATTGGCAATCGCTGAGTTGCAAAATATCGACATTGCCCATGACAATTTCTGTGCCGATATGGGCGTTGCGTGTCAGTGTTGTCAATAAAATGACCCCAAAAGCAAAGAGGGAGGTAAACACAAGTCCTGTGCTTGCATCTTCCTGAAGTTTTGCCACCTTTGTCAAAATTTCCGTCAAAAAAGCTGTGATCAATCCCATCACCAGGCTTGCGATCAGCATGGAATGGATGTCGACCCCGGCGGCAGATTCTATCCCCGTATGAGATGTCCAAAGAAAGGCGATCACCAGCCCTACGAGGATCGTATGGGAGATGGAATTGGCGAGCATGGTAATTTTGCGAAGGACGAGAAAAGATCCGACCAGGGCCGATGAGGCAGCAACACCGGTTAATACGATCACTTGTATCTCGTCTGAGCTTAAGTCCTGGAATGATAATTGTCCGGTTATCCCTTGAATCAGACGGATGAAAAATAACCGGATCGTTTCGAAAAACGTTTGATTCGCATATGGGTTAAGGTTCATATTTCTCTCGGGGGAATCGGTTGTCTGTGCGGATCATATTTTGGATCATTTAACAAGGAAATAAGCTGTTTTTCGAGGTCGGGGGTGATAATGTGTTCCATCTCTTCTGCACTGCGGTGAACGCGCTCGGCCCCGACCCCCAAGTAGCTGGCAAGGTAGACTTCCCACAGCCTATGCAACCTGACGATTCGTGCCGCTAAGGCAGCTCCGTCGGAAGTTAATCGATACCCTATTGAAGAGCGTTCCAGCCACCCATAATGAATGAGCCGCCTCAAAATAATCGTCAAGTACCATGTGGAAATTTGATGGTATTTGGCTATTTCTTCAAAACTGACATCCCGATCGCTTCCCAGACGCCAAATGGCTTTTAGCAAGTTTTCATAGATGCAACGATAGCGAAAATGGGCTACCCTGGCCAAGCGCAATAACAGACCTCTTTCCGGTGCAATCAAAAGGGAGATCACACAAAAAAGGGAAGCTACGATTACAATCATTGGCCCAGTGGGTAAAATAAAGGGGTTCGTAAAGAGGTAGCCGACTGTTGCTTCCGGCAATTCTACTGAAAAGTAATTCCCTAAAAATCCGCTCAATAGACCAAAAAATCCCGATAGAACAAAGACCCGGCTTAAACGATTTGTATATTGGCGTGCGGCGACAGCAGGGGCGATAAACATGGCTGACATGAGAACGACCCCAACGGAGCGAATGCCGATGATGACTGCCAGGACGATCAACAGAACGATACACGTATCGACAAATTTTGTATTTATTCCGAGTGAAGCGGCATATTGCCTGTCAAAAGAAATTGTTTTAATTTCCTTATAAAAAAGGGCAATAAAACCGATCATGACCAGTGACAGGGTTCCATAGATGGCAATGTGAGTATCGGTCATCGTGGCAGCCTGCCCATAAAGATAGACCTGGGCCTGGGCGTAGAGCAATGAGTAGGAGTGCTGGACCTGCCCTACAAAGCTAAGTCCAATGCCAAAAAAGGCAGAAAGAACAAAGCATAGCGCTGCATCGCTTGGGACTTTCAATTTTTTCTCGAGATAATGAATAGTAAATAACCCTAAATTTGCGCTGATGAATGCTCCAAACATAATGAGCAGGGCAATGTTCAATTCATCGTTCGCTAACTGGAGAAGTCCGGCAAGGATAATGCCAAAAATGACGCCGGGATACGCGGCATGGGACAGCGATTCTCCAAGAAGTGATTGCTTCTTTAAGAATACAATGACGCCGACTAACGATGCGCTAAGGCACATCAGCATGCATCCTATTGTTGGCGCTCTCAAAACAGCATCGGTAAAATAAATAAGAGGTGAGTTCACCGTCATCGGCCTAAAAAGTTTTACAATTGGTTGTTAGAGCAGAGCATAACAGAAATAAGAATTAAGATGATAATCAGCGGAATTTCGTGCCCTAATAACCTGCCCGTGCCCGTGCCCGTTTTTGTTTTATGGACAATGGACGACATGAGACAATTGCAAAAATCTAGCTCTGACGATTTTTAGATTATTTTGTTGAGCAGAGTAATGTATGTTTTGAGTCATCAAGCGAGTTTACCGCAGAGCCGCAGGGAACGCAGAGGAAGCGCAGGGAAAACAAGTGGGCCGCTACTTAAAAGGCGATTTTAAGATATCTTAAATACCATTAGCTCGCCTTTTAAGTAGCGGCCCAAGTGTCTCACTTTTATCGGTAAGCGATAAAAGTGAATAGGTTTTCTCTGCGATTCCTCGGCGTCCTCTGCGGCTCTGCGGTAAACTTGTTTAAGACAATCCACTAGAAAATTTTTGCAATTGTCTCATGTCGTCCATTGTCCATAAAACAAGAAAGGCAAGGGGCATCAGACACAGACACGTCCTCAGCTATCTGTAAAGCCTCACAGTATTGGCTTTAGCTTTCTCTGCCTCTTTCTCTGCTTCCTTTTCTGACTCGAACAGGTCGTAAAGCGTGCTATCCATATAGGCTCTTTGGACTTCGGCAGAACAACAAGGACGAATTCCAAATTCATAGAGCTTGCGCAATTTTTCCATGCCGCCGATTTTCTTAGCCCAGCGCTTGAGGGCATCGATCTCATCATCGGAGCTAAAATTTGTTTTTCCACTGAGCAATTTGATTTGGACATAAAGGTCCATAAACTCATCATCCCTTTTTGCTCTGGCAAACATCATATTTTGTTCAGAAATTGTAAAATTTCCTTCATTGATCATGACTAATCCTGCGGCGATATCTTCGTGCAGCCCGGCAAATTTATAACAATGGGAATTCGTATCGCAAAGATTGCCGAACACCGCTCTCCATCCTTTCGGCCCTCTCATAAATAATGCCTCGCTGATGGGAAGCCTTTGCGTCTGCAAAAGAATTTCGGAGGCTTTGTTCACTTTAGCCTGGTTTGTCTCCATTGATACTATAGATTTTGTTCTGTCTATTTGTTCAAAGTTGTTACCGGTTGAGACACTGGAATCCGGATACATAGTCTTCAAACGTCCATCGTAGAGGTTTCCAACGAATATGCGAGAATCGAATGCTCCAATCATATTACGGACATTGACCATGGCTGACCTGCCGCTCATTTCTTTTGTAAGTTGATCCTCTTCTGTATTGCAGAGGCGGATGAGATGAGTATCTTCAATAATATCGCTTTCCATTTTGAGCTCTCCAGGAGCTCTGCTGACGGATACAGGGGCTGCAGTGACAATGGCTTCGATATGCTCTGTTTGAGAAAGGGTGAAGCTGGTCACCATCTGCTCCACCTGAGCTTCGACTTGTGCCCCCCCATCGGGGATTCCTCTAACCTCTTTCATCATTTTATCGCTGTCGATGACCTTATAGTTGTTTAAATCGTTCGTCGCTTGGTTTAAACGAGCTTGCGCAGCCGGACTGGAAGCAAACAAAGAAGCATGATGGTCTATCTCTGTTTTCAGTGCCGCTGCTTTTTCCGTAATTAATTTTTTTAAAACTTTTTGAGGCGGCTCTGCGATTAAAGCAGCGGCGGCCTGTTCGAAAGCTTCTTCCCCTTTGCGTTTTTTAATGAGATGGGGAGTAAAGACCTTAGATAGTTTCATCAGCTGCGAATTTTCCAAGTTAGCTGCTTGAACTGTAATGCCGGCTTCGACCAGCAGATCAAACATCGCGCGGGGGGCAAGTCCGGTGATCCTTGTCACTTCACCCCGATAATTGTCGTCAGCCTCTCTAAGAGCTTCTTGCTTGAGACAATAGAGTAAAATATCTTTCACTGTTGGATTGTTCGGGTCGTCGCCCATGATCAGGTGGCGCATTTCTTTGGTGATCACAAACTCGATATTTTGCTCTAAATCGAGCTGACGCAGCCTCCATACAGCCTGGAATAGGTCTCTTATGGAAGTATTTGTTCCTATCGTTACGGCCGCCACAGCTTTGGGTGCAAATTTGAAGTCGACACCTACCGTATGGACCTGGTCAAAAAGGGCAAGCCGCTCTTCGAGATATTCCTTGGGTAGCTGGTCGATGGTTGTGCCGTCATGTTTTCTGTAGACGACTTTATCGGAACTGTCCAGGTACATTCCTATCCCGTGTGGAGTGTTCCTTTGCCTTTCAGACATCAGCCTGGACATAAAATCTTTGTTTTCCACACCTCGTAACAAAGCTCCGGTGTCTATATAAATATTGTGGCCTGTTTTCACTAAAGATTCCGTCGGATCGTGCGGGTTGTATTCGATAATCTTCACCGGTGGATTTTTACGCAGTAATAACGCATAGGTATTGCCATCTACCCCTTTATTGCGGGTGGTAGTGATTTTTTTGTGGAAGGTATCGGGGTTCCACGGTGTACCGGTAAATCCTCCGATGCTTAAGACCATATCCGCAAGATCTTCGGCTTTGGAACTGACTTGGCTTGGATAGATCAGCATTTGCCTGTCTAAAGTATTGTACTTACAAAATGCGAGGCGGTTTTTCGGACTTGCATTAATCATTGCCGTGAATTTGGTTACGAGATGGGGGGATGTATACGCTAAAAGGTCGCGCGGCACAACATAACTTCCATCTTCTTTTGGCGGGTCAATGGATTCCACCATTTTTGTAAATGTTTTATAGGCATTTGTATCGGAATACTGGAATTTTTTTCTTTTGATCAATAAACCCTTTTTATTAGCATCTTTATATTCTTCGTCCATCTCCTTTAATAGTCCTGCGAGACAGCTGGAAACTGTACCTTTTCTTACGTTTTGGGCAAAGTAGTCCTGCAATGAGTAACTGATCCTTTCAATATCATCATCGAATTCAGATCCTATGACGGCCCGTCCGCTTCCTTTGTAAGGGATGGTAAAGGGGGAATCGGCATATTCCCCATCAGCAGGAGGCCTTCCATAGTCGACAAGGCGTGTCAATCCAAAAGTAATGTTGAATCCGCGGTTCATAAAATCTTTGAGTGAGGCAATTTTCTTATACTGATCCGGGTCTTGGAGCTGCAAGGCAGACATAAATGTGGGCCTTGCAGCATCATTTTCGCCGCATATATAAGCAACGAAATCTTTTTCAGTACAACCCGCAATGGGGTGCTCCTGAAAATAGATTTTCACAATATTTTCCAGGTCTTTTTTTCGTTGTTCCGGCGGGATATCTGCCTGAGTGTTGTCGTTCAGGGCTTTTTTTAATCTGACCAAAGGCGAGCGACCTTCTGCTTTTGCCACGATTTCCATGATACAGTGACCGATCTTTGTTTTGACAGGATCGACATGTCCCGGTTTGCCTTGGGCAAAATTGACCTCTTTGCGTACATCCATCACCGTGTCAAACTCATCGCCGACAATTTGACAGTGTTTTCTTAAGCACAAGCAAATTTTTGCCATGGACTGGACTTGTTTCGTCAACTCGATCTTTTCGTTGAGATCCTTATAGTTTCCATCATGTAAATCGGTTACTTTGCTGATGTAGGCATCCCTGAAACCCCGGATAAAATTTGGTGTGCTTGCAAAGAAGCCTTTAGAATGGATGGTATTGAGAAAATTGAGATAAATCTGGTCATAGTCTTTCGAGGTATATGACGAAGATCTGGTGTATTCAAAGCAATAGTATGTCTGTCCAAATAATGCTCTGTTTGTCGCATCCAGATTGCGCCGTTGCGATTCATAGAGATTGTTATCCAGAAGAATTCCTACTAAATTCGTGCCGTTGGCCTTCCCTTTTGCCAGCAGGGGCAGCAAGTATTCTGTTTTTCCGCCTCCCATTCCCAACTGGTGTACGCCATTTGGCTCATTGAGCATCGCGCGTAAAGTGGTTACCTGATTTTCCCGTAGAATGCTTTTTTTGGCATATTCGATCGAAAGGAACAAACGGCAGGCCGGATCTTCCGTGGAATAAGCCCGTCTTGTTTCTACGAGAGAATAGATATTGGCGCAGACATCTTGGGGGAGCTGCTCTGAATCTGGCAGTCTGCCTGATTTAATGGCATCTGAAAATGCCTCAACAATTCTGTCCAAGTGAGCAATATCTGCGGACGCAAGCATGTAGTCCATTACATCATTTTCGAGTTTTTGGCATTGTTGCTGAGTGAGATAAGCGCCATATTTTCTAAATTCTTTCGGCGTGAAAACAGTTCCGCTGTTCCACATCTGCACTAAAGCATCTACGCTGATCGTTTTCTGTCGTCCAAGAAAACGTTTGGCCCTGGATGTAAAAACCCCTTTCTCTTCCGGTTTCTTTGAAACCTGAACGATCAGGTCTTCGATCAATACATTTTGGTCTTTGATCATAACATTACGTATTGTCTTTGTTCTCTCTAAAGCGTCTTTGGCAGAGCCAAGTTTAAGCGTTGCCATTGTATTGCCTTTACTTTGACCTTGAGCTATTGCGGCCCTTGTATCTTCCAGATGCAATTGTTTCACCCGGGAGACGTTTGGTTCTTCTCCAGGGACAGGATCGAACATTTTAAGCTTTGAGGTAATATCCCGTGTTGCCCCCTTGATAAAATGAAAACATCCTTTCACCCCATCGCCTCCAGGTTCTTGCAGCAATATTGGTTTACTTCTATATGCTTTGGGAGCATGTTGCACAGGTTCTTTAATTGGCTGCAGACCTTTTTCCGCCTCCATAATTAAGCTTGCAACATCAGAATGATCAGTTATCGCAATTCCAAGAGAGACCATGAGTTGTTTGGTGGAAGAACTTAACAGTAAATAAGTGTCTACTGATTTCTCACGGTATTTTCGATGAAGTTCCTGAATTGTCAGTCTTGCCTCATCACAAGCTTTTTCGCTTCGTACCTTAGCCATGAGGTTCATCCCTTTAAATTGCAGGTCTATTCTTTGCTGCATTTCTTCGATCAGGCAAAGCAGGTTGAGTTTAGCCGCAATGCCATTTGGCGATTCGTCATTCCAATTTTTAACCCATCCCATGATCTCCTGGATACTTTGAGGATCGTCAATACAGGCTGAACGGGTTTTTTCCATATAATGCAGCATCTGGCCATAATCCTTATGGACAAAAGAAATATAGGCTAACTGCAAATTGGCAGAAGGGTTAGATGAGACTAGGCGGTTGCTATCGCTGTCAAGGGTATATTCATAGACATTCGAAGCGGCAAATCCCGATTTTGGTGTGCTTTGCGTCTTGTATGCGCCCCTCATTGAGGTATCGGTCTCTTTGCTTTTCAGTTCGCGCCCGGCCAACAGGACTTTTTGTTTTCCTTCTTTTTCCAGGAGCTGAAATGCGGTAAAACCAATAGGGAGTGCCGTCGGTATTCCTGCTTCCAGCGCCATTTGAGGGGAGAGTCCAGGCAATTTGCCAAAAGGAGAGAGGGTCCAGTTGGCAAAAAGGGGACAAACAATTTTATCACCGGCAATTTCATACGCCAGTCTTTCTTGCGATTTAGCCATTTTCAATCGGGGATATTCCACTCTATTTGCTGAACCGTCTTTTCCATATACGATCAAACCGCGGGTCGTTTCAAATGGGGTAAATTGCCTGAAGCTTTCCGGCTTAGGGGAAAGAAGCTGTGCTGATTTGGCGAGGCGAAGCTCTGTCGGAGTGAAAACAGCAAAGTCTTCGATTCCATCCCGTTCGCGGATATGAATATGGTTTTTGCTAAAGTCCCACCAACAGTCTCTGTTTTCGACAATGGCAGCAACATCTGGGGGTAAGTCGCCGGGACTGTCGCGGACCTCAGCTCCCTTCATCATAGCTTCCTGAGAGGGAAAATAAGTATAAACAGCCCAAGCCAGGGAATCTGGAAATTGTTGTTCTATGCGGCAATTGAATGTTGCGCTTGAGGTGCCGTCATCCTTTTTTGCGCCGGGTATTTTTTCGGCAATGATACGGATGGTTTTGGTTGGATGCCGGTAGACGGTAATATTGGGGTTGTCCCGGACTGTTTCGATATTCCATAACAGCGCATCACCTTCCGGGAGTAGACGACGGACATCCGGATGGTCCGCTACCTGATGTACTAATCTCCCTGCACAGTAGTTATTGGTAAAAATATCTCCTGTCGTCAGATCGACGCTAATGTCTTGTCCTTGTTCTGTGCGGCTCGTCACAATGGGCAATTTACGGGTATCCCACTTGCATTTGTCATATTCCGCATGCCCGTATGTTTGCAGAAATCCGGTGATGATATGTTTTGTACGTTCTTCTGTTCGGTCCTTGAGGTGGCGGTAGATGACCGATTCCAGAGCATCGATTTTGCATTTTGTGCCGCCTGATATAGTTCCCCTTGAGCGGCAGCAGGCAAAAGCGTTCAGAAGAGCGGCTATTTTGTGATCGCTATATTTTTCCAACTCTTTTTCAGGATTCTTAGAAGAAAGAAGGGTGTTACCTGTATGGACTAAAAAACCGGGAAACAGGGTATCCTGAACGGCTTGACTTGTAGAATCAGACCCGCCCGCATAGGTACGGATATAGATTTCCAGGCCGTCAAGTTTTTGAGAACCATCTTCATCCAAAGCAAATGGTTTGCCTGCCTTGTCCGCATAGGCAGATATTTCTTGGGTCAGGGTCAATAGGAAAATTGCGCTTGCCCATTTATTTGCAGGATTCGCATCGGTTGTCCTGGTATTGAGCAAATCCACTCCTTTTTCGACCATCGTTTTTAGGTAGGTCTGTAACGCTTCTTTTCCGGAAGCGGTTTGAAGAAACAGATCAAGTCTGTTTTCTCTTTCTCCAAAAGGCTTGGAAAACAATTGATGCCTGATCCAGCTTTGGGCTTCTTGTGATCTTCCCATTAATGGATTGTTGACAATTGCCTGAAAAGTATAATGGGCCCTTGCCTGTTTGGCGCCTTCTCTGAATTCATTTTTCATTTCTGAATACAAAGTATAGACCAGGCTTAAGCCTTCTTCGCGGCTTAAATTCAGTTTGGTCAGCGCAGGAAAAGCGCTGCGAAGGTGATCCGGATCGGGAATTCTCCATTCGATAATGTGTCCGACACCCCCGTGGCTGCCGCTATAGGAAACAGAACCTTTAAGCTCTTTGGACAATTCAATCGATACTTCGCTCTGATAAGTCGAGGAGTCCTGAAGGGTATCTAAACAATCCTTAAAAGTTTTTTTGCACGCATCGCTGATCGAATTATCGGGGACAAGATGTTTGGCTTTTGTTGATCCAATATTTTTTGGAGGAGTGGTTTGTGGAAATTTTTTTGAGCCAACGGGATCTAATTTAACCTGATCAACGCTTCGCACATTTAAGGCAGCAGTTTCTGCAGTACCCAAAACCTCTCCAATTGCTTTAAATAGCCCTTTGAATTCCTGTTCGATATGGAATGGAGACATTTTTTCCTTTTTTATCCGGTCGAATTCGAATAACAGCTGCGAGCATTTTCTTCTGATCTCCCCATTAAAATCAGGGTCCTCCAGCCACTGGTCTCTTGTCGCATTGCATATGTCCAGGAAAGAACGAAGGCGTAAGGCAAGGTCGAGATATTCATCCTGTTCGCTACTTTGTTTCATCGCGATCATCGAGATTACACTCCCAAGATTGCCAACAGTTACGGCTGTTTGCTCTACCTCTTTATAGGCAAACCCTGATATCTTCAAGGGGGTTTGCTCTAGGCAGGCTTTTACATTTTCTTTAAGAAAACTTTTCAAATCATCGCCGGTCATGTTTCGCAATAAAATATCGGATTGGCCGTCCAGATTTTGCACAATTCGTACGCGAAATTGGTTATCTTCTGTTTTTGAAATCCCTAGCATAGCTTCTGACCCGCCGTCTGATAATGAGACAAAGCAGGTATCTCCAAAATGTTTATCCGGCATTTTTTTTATCGTTGTCAGAATTTTTGCTGTCAGTTGATCCGCATATTTATTTGCAAATTTATCCCCGCCTTTTTTACATTTCTTGGATGATCTTATTTTATCCAATTGTTCTCCCCATTTAGCCCCCCGATGCAAGGAGGCAGAAATCTTAGGGTTAAGTTCCCGGGTGATCGAAGAGATGTAGTGCATCGATTGAGTAAGCGTTGGCTCTTTGTCTTCCAAAACGGACCTGCATGCAGCGCTTAAAGAGGAGAGGCTCCAGGGCATTTGAATATGTTGCAGTCCGACAATTCCACTCCACCAATGTTCGATCCGTTTAAATTTTTCTCCTAACCTGGTAAAAACAGGGTGGAGGATTTTCTGTATAGAGGCAAGAGGACCTGTGAATAGCGGCAGCAGCCTCATGCACTCCAGCATAGCCCTGTGCTGAGTCGTTTCTTGTACAGTGATCTTGGATTGATTGCGATTCCCCTGAATCTCTGCAGTGCCGAAAGCGGCGGCTTTATGTTTAGGCGATGATTGTAAAACGATATTACCCTCTTCTAAAGATGCATAGACCGGTTTATTTTTTGGGGCTTTAATGTTTTCCCGGGATATTTTTTCAATGACATTTTCGATCACCCTCACCTCTCTTTTTTCCGGGGGGAGCTGCCGGTCAACGTCAGCCATAAGATTGTCGATGGCATCTTGAGTAATGTCGAGGGTAAATGGAGGTTTTCCCTCTACTGTGCATGAAAAAATGCGATGGTGAAAAGAATGTAAGGAATGATCTTTGGCTGGCTGCATAAAAAACCCTATATTAATTTATTGCAATTAATTTGATTGTAAATAGATTTCATTTTACTTAATTTAATTAGAAAAATCAATAACATTAAAACAATGTATATTGTTAATTAAATTATTTATTATATATGAGGTTGTTTGGCGGGTCCTTACCGTGAATGTTCAGGTTTCCGCATGCTCTTACCCATAAGTCTAATTAACAATTCAACGCAGAGGCACGGAGACGCTGAGACGCTGAGGAAAACAGGATTTAATTTTGAATTTTCTCCGCGTCTTTGCGTCTCCGTGCCTCTGCGTTGAATTGTTAATTAGACTTATGGGTAATAGAATGGGTTTCCGATTATATACCGAACGTGATTCAAAAATTGGTTTTTGACGGCGTCGGCTTTGCATCAAAATTTTTGTCTTCACTCATGCCTTGCCATAGGCAATGGTCCCTCGCTCCAGACAAAAAATTTTGAGCAGCCTCCTTGTCAAAATCCCAACTTTTGAACCACCTTCGGTATAAGTTACGCAAGAGGTCTATTTTACCAGGGGCGCAGAACCTGATTTTCTGTGGGGTTCAGGTTAATGATAGAGTGGCTTTGGTCTTCACTTTCCATTTCTTGCAATTGCTCCAGGGTTTTATTGACATTCTTGTTTTGTTCCTGATTTTCAGTGATTTTTGTTTGTGCTTCGATCCGTTCCAAAATGGCTAATGCCTCTTTCCACAGGTTGATTGTCTTCCTCTGGGAGGTCAGAACGGTAGAAAAACGTAACGGACTAGTTTGCAATTGCTTAAGCGATTGCTGTGCGCTTGCTTTTCCATTGCTGAATAATATAAGCACCTGTTCCCACATCGAGGCTGTATCTTCATTTAAAGACATTTTTTTTTGTTCTTCGATCACTTGGGTGTAAAAATCATGTGTCGCTTTTATCGCGCTTTCCTGAATGTCGGATAAACGCACATCTGGGGCAGAAATGTCTGCTTCTTTTGGGTCTAACATCGTTAATAATTTTGTTATGCGCAAATTAAGTTCTTGTCTTGCAATACCTGATCGCAAAATTGTCGCCGGCAAGAGATCATATTGCCTCTTTGTTTCTTCGACAGCTCCGCTGGCCGCTTCCAAAAACACCCGTGAGCGCGTCAAATGGTTGTTTTGAAAAGCTTCTTTAGCGTTTTGCAGATACTTGTCGGCTAACGATAATGATGGGTTTTCTTGTATTTTTTGCCGATAAAGGGCCTGGACCTTTTCGATTTGTTGATTAAAGGAGGGAGGATTTTTAAGGATATCGATGAGCCCTAGTTGATACAGGGCGAGCAAATCATTGTACACTTCGTCCAAAGTAGCTTTTGCCCCTTTTTCCATCAAACCGCTTTGCCCATGCTCCTTTAGCCATGCTTGCAATAAAGCATTGATTTGTGCGGACAGTCCGTTCACAGCCGAAAGATCGCTGCATTCTTTTTTTCCTTCCGCGATCTGCAGTTCACATGCACTCTTTTGCACTTCCTGAAGCTCATCAAAGAGCGTTTTTAATCTATAGATGTCGACAGGAAGCATAGAAGTGGCAATTACTTTATTTACCCCTAAGCGAAAATTTAGCACAGGCAGTTGGCTGTCGTAGCTTTCCGAAGTTGCAAAATGGGTGAGCGCCTCATCTGGTTTTTTTAACTTTAATAGGGCGGTTCCTATATCATATTGAAGGATTGCGATCTTCCAGTCTTCATTTGAACTGTTTACAATTTCTTGTAACTGTTGTATTGCCGTTTGATAGTCGTCTGCATCGTAGGATACCAATGCCCGGTTTATTAGAACCTGTTCAGAATCTAAGGTTTTTGCAGCTTGCATGAAAGAAGGAAAGAAAATAAGAGCGCCTGCGAGGCACATCATTTGGCCTTTCCATTTTTTTGTAGCCGGGAGGATAAGTACAAGGATCAGGGAAATGATTGCCGCTGCAAGGGGTGTCTGATAATATTCATCGAAATATAGCTGATTTGTTTCTTCCGTTTTTTGATCGGCTGTTGTTTGAGAATTTTTTTTAATTTCACTGTCGATTTCTTTGGCAATTTGAAGGGCGCCTGTCTCATTTGCATCAAAAAAAAGCCCTCCTGGACCCGCTATTTTTTTCAACCATTCAGTATTGACAGCGGAAGTGACGGGAGCGCCCTGGAACATCACTCCCGGAACTGTTTTTCCCTTCTTTGATCCAAGAGCCACGGCAATGAACTTTACCGATGGAATTGTAAACTCTTTCAGCAAGGAGTCGATCTCCTGGCCGTATTGCCTTGCAGCATCCCCAGTAAGCCCTTCCCTTATCGTATCTTCTCCATCGCTTAATAAAATAATGGTTTTGTGTACTTTTGAAGAGGCATGTTCGATATATTCCTTCTGTATAGATTCAAGCAGTTGTTTAAAGTCGGTTCCCGATGTTCCCCCTTCGTTAAGGGCGATTTTGTTTACACTCATTCGGGTAAAAAAAGAATCGATGGTCAAGGGTACGATCTGGAGGGTGGCATTCGTGAATGCATATACAGCAATTTGAACCCCAGAGCTATGGGCAATGCTTGCATCTGCGATTTCTTTAGCGACATGCAAACGGGTATGTCCGTTGTTCATGTCTGCAATACCCATCGATGCCGAGGCGTCGATCAGAAAGATGACCTGTTCGTGATTTTCTTGTCGTTGGATTTGAGTTGCAACATATCGGCCGTTGCCTTTTGGCTGCATGAGGGACAAAACGGCAAAAATCCACACAAGGCAAAATAGTCCTGTCCTTATCCAATAGAGATCTGACGAACGTTTGATCACTAAAGAAATCTGCAATTGAGGGGCTGCTAATCGATTCAATTGGGTTTGCCTATAGCGAAATAAATGAAAAAATGCATAGGCAATCAGAGGGGCAATGAGAATTAAAGCAGCTCCTTGGGGCCAATCATATTGCAACCCTGTCATGGCGTTTTCCTCAACAGATATGTTTCTAATAAAAGGGAAGTGAAAAGCAAGAAGAGTCCCGATGCCAGAAAATAGGGATAGAAAGAGATCTTGTGATAAAGGTCGGGCCTTTCTTCTTTGTTGAGTTCAATTGATGGCAGGGTGCTTTTTTCTAAACGGTCGATATCCCGATAAATTTCTTCCAACCCCTTTTCTTCAGTGACTCCAAAGTATTTGCCCCCGCTTAAGGCAGCAGCCCGCTGCATAATGTGTTGGTAGGGAAGGTATTCTTCCGTGGATAATTTGGGGTCTACGTTGACAACATAGAGTTTAGCTCCTATATCCTTAATATATTGCGCAGCTTCGGGGATATCGATATTGCGCAGGCGTTTTCCCGCATCAGCCGGATTTGGATCTTGCAATCCATCGGTGATCAGAATGATGACATAATTCTTGATTTCATAAGCGGTTCTTTGCTGCGTATTTAGACGTTCCAAGTATTGTTTGGTAGCGCTGATCAAGTCGGCCGTTTTATAAAGAGCATAGCCAATTGCCGTTCCATCCTGATCGGGATCTTGCACTTCATGAAAAGATCCGAGTTGATCGAGTATGCTTTCGTGGTCTAAAGTGAGAGGTGATGCGATTTTAGCTCCTCTTGCAAAAAAGACAAGGCCGATCATATCATTTGGCCTTCCTGCTAGTCCTAAAGTTTTATCACCTATGATAAACTGTTTTGAGGTCTGCTTTAACGCATCGATTTTTGAAGTTCGGTATGTACCATTTACGGTCGAGGGGATAAACACCTCTTCCTTCATCGATCCCGACTGGTCGAGGATAAGATAGATGGCAATGCCTTCACGCGGCAGGGGAAGTACGTTAGAATCTTCTCTATAGGGGACAAAGATCTTAAGGTTAATAAAGGCAATGGCAAAAAGGGACAGTGCAGCAAAATGAAGAACTTGCGGCATATGTTGGTAATGCTGGCGTAAGAAAGATAGACTAAAAGTCTTTGGATAAGTTTTTGGCTGATTTACGCTCGAAAATAAAAGGCAAGGCTCGCTAAATTGTTTTCGCAAGCGCAATAACAACACTAAAGCAGCTCCCAGGAATATCAGAACGGGCAAAGTCCAATAGTCAAGGGCAAAAGAGGCGTCTTTCATTCCTTAAATATTTCTTAAATTAAAAAAATTGTAAAGAGATTATTCCCATGGCAAATAAGATGATGGAAACAAGGGTGATCTTGCCTCCAGGAACGAGCTGCCTATGAGGAGAATGTTGCCAGTAACGACCAGACCATGCCATAAGCGCCGGTAATATACCAAATAGAATAACTGCCCCATACGTTCCCGCATAGTTTAGAGCAGAGAGAAAAATATGGGGATAAAAAACCGCAGGGATAAATGCCGGGATGATCACAAGAGCGCAAAGATATCCCTTGCCGGCAGGGGTCTTTTTTATCCGCAACCCATCAGCAAGAAAATCGACAAAACTTAAGGAATTGCCTAAAAATGAGGTAAGGATGGCAAAAAGAGCAAAATATTGGGCGGCATCGGTGGCCCATAATTCTCCCGCCACATTTTTCAGTAATTCGGTTGCCATATCGTTTTGTCCGATTTGTCCGGCAGGGACGAGCCCTAAGATCACAGTTTCCCAAAGAAGATAAATAAACAAAGGTAAAAGACTTCCTAAAAAAATAGAAAAACGTAATTTTTTTGCATCGCGCTTTAAGTATTGTGTGATCGTGGGGATCATATTATGAAAGCCAAAGGAAATGATTGTCAGCGGCAACACAACATAGGCGATGGACCAATCTTTGAACTGGAGATACGATAAATGGATATGAGGCAGTCCAAGGGCGACCAGCGAAAGATAGGAGACCAGCAACCCTGCCATGAGAACTTTATTAAAGACGACGACAGAGTGTGTGCCCAAATACACTAGACCGGCAAAGAGGATGCAAACGGTAAGGCCCCCAGCCCAATGGGGAATAGCGATCCCAAATCCATTGTGAATAAAGCCGGCAATGAGCTCTCCGGTTCCGGCTATATAGGCGACACCAAGAGCATAAAATAGGAAGACAAAGCTTATCCAGCTTATGACCTTACCGGCGAGCCCTAAGGTACGCTCAGCCATTGAAATAAGGCTGACCTCATCATCAAAGGAGAGATTGACTTCCAAAAGGCAAAGGGCTGTTGTTGTCATAAAGAGCCATCCAAGCAGGAACATCGCGATGGAAGGGGTGAACCCCGCCTGTCTTGACATGATAGGCAGACCAAGCATTCCAGCTCCAATGCTGCATCCTGCGATGAGCAGGATTGTCCCGCTTACGCTGCCTTGGGTTTCGCTTTTCTTGTTTTGCATATTTTTTTTCGGGAGTTAATGTGTGAATGGGGTCAGTATAGCAAAGGAGAGATTTAAACGACAATAGGGACATATGGATTACGCGCCCTTGCCCGTGCCCGTGCCCTTGCCCGTGCCCGAAGTTATTGATCATTTCCGATCTTTATTTCTTTTTGAAATTTGAGGGGAAAAGGAATGCTGAAAAGATAAATAGATACGGGCACGGGCACGGACATGGGCACGGGCACGAAATCCCCTCAGACAGCCTTACCGCTATGAGTTTTTTTTAAAACCCACTCTTTGCCGGTTGTCACAATGAGATCTATAACGAGCAGCACAAGAGACACACCTATTGTTTCCATTGCGCTCCGAAGTGCCCAGGAGTACTTGTTGAAGTACATGTATGACTCCTGAGGCCTATGGAATAAATGATAAAAGCGCATCAGGCCAATGATCGTTCCGGCTACAGGAACATATGAGGCAATTTTAATTTTATTTCTCGTGATGTAATTATTGCCGTCATAACTTCCATGGTGATTATTGCACGTCTCGAAACCAAAAGCTGGTGCGGACGAAAGGTAAGAGTAAGGCATGATCTTCCTTATGAGTTTTTTTTAATTTTTTTATTACTTCATAATTTTTTTGCATGGATTGTGCATTTAGCATCTTTATTATTTCTTGCAGCCCATTCTCTTCTGGCAGTCACGAGGAGATCGGCAACGATCAGCGTAAATCCCAGACTGCATGCTTCTAAAGCGCCCCGAACGATCCATTGATTCTTATTAGGGGCTTTTGATACATCGTATCTTTGCTTCTTTTCCAGGATCGTATAAAGGCGTAACGCTCCAATAATCGATCCTATAATAGGGATATATGCAACCATTTTGCCGTTGTTCACACGGGTATAATTGCAGTTTGCCGGATCATGATAGTTATAGTGGTTCTCAAGAGTTTCAAGGCCAAATGCCGGCATGCATGGTAAGTGTGTCATAGATGTACCTTCATCCCTTTTTTTTAATATGGGATGTACACCTGTCATGCTTTCTTTTTGCCCATTCTCTTTGTGCTGTTATGATGAGATCGGGAACAAGCAATAAAAACCCGAGGCTTGCGATTTCGAATGCACAGCGGATGCGCCAGTTTCTTTTATTTTTAGTCAGAGATAAAGTGTTTGTTTTATCCTTCATGATAGATAGTCTGACAGCACCGAGCAATGTTCCTATTACTGGGATATAGGCAACCATTTTGGTTCTATTGACCTTAGAATAGTCAACCGACCTCCCGTAATTATAGTGATTTTTTGCCGTTTCAAATCCAAATGCAGGCATGTTGGCCCTATGTTCAAATTTAAGCATTTTTCCTCCATAGTTTAAGAACCATTCTATAGTTTAGTTAATTAAAAATCAATTACTTTTTTTTAAAATAATAAAAAGTGGTGTTGCGAAAAAAAGTAATCGGTCATGGGGATGTGTAGCCTAATCTTTTCGTACTCTGCGCGGCCTTGCCGCATAATTCCAAATAGATACAAGTCTTTGATAACTAATTAATTACCACAGAGAACACAGAAAACACAGAGAATAGATAAAAAATTGACATGTCTCCTTACCATTGTTTAAACCACATTCTAATTTTCTACTCCCTCTCTGTGTTCTCTGTGTTCTCTGTGGTAGATAATTGACCTTAAACAACTTAGGTTAATAAAGCATTTATGCAACAATGCCACTCTCCGCTTCCTAAAGCGTACTTTGCGGCTCTGCGGTAAACTTAAAGCTTAGCTTTTCAATAAATCCTTTTAATGATTGGTCACCTGCATAAACAACCATAGAAGTTGAAAAAAAAATCAATATCAGATACACTCCAAGCGTAAAAAAGATCTACAATTCATCAACCGTTAACCAAGTTGGATTTCATGTTTGGATTACTAAAGAAAATATTTGGGAGTGCCCAGGACCGTATTTTGCGTAAATATCGTAAAATCGTTGTCGAAATCAATCAGTGGGAGGAAAAATTTCAAACATTGACCGACGAGGCTCTGCGTCAAAAAACAGTGGAATTTAAAGAGCGCCTTAGCAAAGGCGAAACGACTGACCAACTGCTTCCTGAGGCCTTTGCTGTTGTTAAAAATGCATGCAGACGCATGATAGGAACCGAAATTCACGTATCCGGGTACGATCAAAGCTGGGATATGGTCCCCTATGATGAGCAATTGATCGGGGCCATTGCATTGCACAAAGGATCTATCGCTGAAATGATGACAGGGGAAGGGAAGACCCTGACGGCGATCATGCCTATTTACCTTAATGCGTTGACAGGGAAACCGGTGCATTTGGCAACAGTCAATGACTATTTGGCCGAACGCGACTGCCAATGGGTGGGAGAAGTGTATCGCTGGCTTGGACTTACAACCGGAGTGTTGACGCGCGAAACCCCTCAGGAATTACGTAAGAAATTATACTCGTCCGATATCGTTTATGGAACGGCATCTGAGTTTGGATTTGATTATTTGCGGGACAACTCCATTGCGACCCATGCAAACCAACAGGTGCAACGGGGGCATTATTATGCTCTTATTGATGAAGTTGACTCTATCCTGATTGATGAAGCACGCACCCCTTTGATCATTTCCGGACCATCTGCAGTTTCCCGCCAAATGTATGATGAATTGAAGCAGGGGGTGGCAGAACTCGTGCGTTATCAACAAAATTTATGTAATCGTCTGGCGTCCGAAGCCAGGAGAACCCTTGAAAAATTATCTTCCGGTACTGTGCTGCCTGCCACGCGCAAAGAAAAAAAAGATGAAGCGGAGGAGCGCGATGAGGCGTTGCGTAAACTTTGGCTTGTCGGCAAGGGAATGCCCCGCAACAAAGTCTTGACACACATCAAGGAAGATCCGGATGTCCGTGCCGGAATCGATAAATGGGATCTTTACTACTTTGGAGATCAAAATAAGGAGGAACGGGCAAAGGCTTTGTCTTCTCTTTATATTATCGTCGATGAAAAAGCCAATGAGTTTGAGTTAACAGATCTTAGCATCAACAGCTGGCCTACCTGTACTCATGGAACAGGAAGCAACGATGACTTTGTCATGCTCGATATTAGCCATGAATTTTTAAAAATAGATGAGAATGCCGACCTTGATGCCGAAGAGAAGATTAAACGAAGACTGTCGATCCAGGACGAAGACCATAGACGTAAAGAACGTTCTCACAATTTACGCCAACTGTTGCGGGCCCATTTGTTAATGGAGCGGGATGTCGATTATATCGTTCAGGATGGCAAAATTGTCATTATCGATGAAAATACGGGACGCGCTCAGCCGGGCCGCCGTTTTTCCGATGGGCTTCATCAGGCTATCGAAGCCAAGGAAGGGGTTGAAATACAACGTGAAACGCAAACATATGCGACGATTACATTGCAAAATTATTTCCGGATGTATGAGAAATTATCGGGAATGACAGGAACGGCAACAACGGAAGCCGGGGAATTTAAACAGACATATGGAGTGGAAGTTCTCGAAATCCCTACCCATCGCCGTTGTGCGCGCAAAGACTTTAACGATGAAATTTATATGAGCGAGAGGGAAAAATACAATGCGATTTTAAAGGAGGTGCGTCGCGTAAACGAAGAAGGACGCCCAATTTTGCTGGGGACGGAATCAGTGGAGATTTCAGAGAAGTTATCGCGAATTTTTAAACTAAATAAGCTCGAACATACCGTGTTAAATGCAAAACAAAATGACAAAGAAGCGGAGATCATTGCTCATGCCGGCAAAAGGGGAGCGATCACCATTGCGACGAACATGGCAGGGAGGGGAACAGATATCAAATTGGGGCAAGGAGTTGCCGAAATTGGCGGCCTTTATGTGATGGGGACGACAAGACACCAATCCCGCAGGATAGACAGGCAGCTGCGTGGACGCTCGGCAAGGCAGGGAGACCCTGGAAATTCAAAATTTTTTGTCTCTTTTGAAGATCAGCTTCTTCGTCTTTTCGCCTCTCCGCGATTGACCTCATTAATCCAAAGGTTCAGGCCGGAAGAGGGGGAACCAATTTCCGCATCGATCCTCGATAAATCGATTGAAACGGCACAAAAGCGCATAGAGCAGCGCAATGCTGCAATACGTAAACATACCCTGGAATATGACGATGTCATGAACAAGCAAAGGCAGGAGATTTATCGATTTCGAAATGATATCATTCATGCGACCGATCCTTCGCAAATAGCGATCAAACTTTTGGAGAACGCTTGCTATGCCGAAGCGGAAAAGTTTTTTGTCAGCAGGGCTACAGAGGATGGATGGGATCCCGAAGGATATAGACAATGGCTGATGACCCAGTTTCCTGTCAGTTTTCCGGAAAGGTTTTTTGACGATGATTTGATGGATGGGGAAGAGTTGGCAAAGATGGCTTCCGACAAAATCATCGAAGCGTTTATGTTTAAATTAGATCACGAGAATAAAAAAATCGCCCTGATTACACCACCCGGGACTTCGATTATTATGCCGGCTAACGAGGCTGTGCGGAACTTGATGGTCAAGAGGATCGATCATTTATGGCAAGAGCACCTTTTGCGCATGGACCACTTACGCACCGATGTCTCGTTGCGCGCTGTTGGCAATAGAGACCCCTTACTTGAATTTAAACAAGATGCTTTTGAATATTTTGATGAATTTAACCGGTATTTGCGCACTGATGTGGCCAACGATCTGTTTCACTTTGAGATTGTCGTACGCCCTCCACAACCGCTTCAGGATATCCTGATGCGATCTCAAAAAATATTGGCAGAGCAAGATGCTTCTCAAGAACCCTCAAAACAGGGACGCAATGAGCTTTGCGGCTGCGGCAGCGGAAAAAAACAAAAAAAATGCTGTGGTGAACAGTCTTAGAGGGTAATAAGGAGAATAAGGACCATAAGGACAATAAGGACACCAATTAAGGACAATAACGACACCCCATCCTGTCGTTATTGTCCTTAATTGGTGTCCTTATTGTCCTTATGGTCCTTAATGTCGTTTATAATTAATATTGCTCCTCTCTTTTTACATCAATTCTATATATTTTTGCCCTTTCGTTAATTCTAAAATTGAGTTGGGAAATGGTTAAAGACTAATATAATCTTTGAATTATTTGCTTAAGAAATAGGGCGAATCGCGGAAGAAAGGTACTTTATGAGTGATTTTATGTGAAAAATTAGTAGCGCAAAAAAAAAGTTGCATAATTATTTCGATATTTGCTAAAAGGTCATATATGGTAATCATTTGTAAGCTTCTTCAGAGAAGTGTAGTACTTGATATACAGTTTACAGTTAAACAAACAATAGAATTATAGGAAGGTTAATATGAGTCAAGAAAAACAAAAAGAGATCGAATCATTGGATGGCTTAATTCTTCAAGCTGCAAAAAAAATTGGAGCAAAAAAAGAAAATGATATTTGCCGTTATCTACCATCCAGCACAGGCGGATATATTCATCATTTTACAATGCGCAAAATGAAGACGGAAGCCCCCGAACAATTGCGTGAATTAATAAATAAATTTATTGTTGGAATGGACAAGCCGATGAATGTCAGACCAAAACAACGTGCAACACGCGGCTCTCGCAAACGCAACGATCAATTTCTGTTCACAAAACAAGATATCGAAAGAGTTTTACAAATGGCCCGTTTGACAGGTGATAAGGATATTATCCGAAAATTTACTCCGAAAAAAGACTTACGTACTATTAAAAGAGAACTCATCTCTTCGATCAGACATGGCAGAGTCGAGCAGGATTTATGGTTATATTATATTGAAGCGATCTCAGCATTACAGCAAGCACCGGCTGAGGCTCAATTAGCTCATCATTAAAAGATTGAAATCTATCAATCTTGATTGAGTTTCTAATTTTTTAGCGATCTATACACAAACAACTACTTCGCCTTCTGTCGACGATGCAAAAAACCAACTTTTGAAGTTGTTTGTGTATACCGAATGTGTTTCAAAATTTGAGATTTCGGCTGATGCGAAAGCTCAATTTTTGAAACACGTTCGGTATATACCGAACGTGATTCAAAAATTGGTTTTTGACAGCGTCGGCTTTGCATCAAAATTTTTGTCTTCACTCGCGCCTTGCCAGAGGCAATGGTCGCTCGCTCCAGACGAAAAATTTTGAGCAGCCTCCTTGTCAAAATCCCAACTTTTGAATCACCTTCGGTATATATCAACGCTCTCTTATAATTGCACCAGCAACTACTCAAAATTGACTTTTTTTACTATGGGAGATATAATAAAGGTACAAGTAGAGAATTTTATGGGACAGAATGATCGCATAGAGCATTTAACTGTAAACCCTCCAATCGGCCTAAGTTCTCCTCATGTTCAAACAGTCCTTGGCTATATCGCCCCATATGGTCTCCCTCCCCCATCGACGCAAAGAGTAATTAAATTAGAAGATGGTGATCGCATATCATGCGAAGTCTCCATTCCTTCCTCCTGGAAAGTCATTGATAAGACGATAGTTCTTTTGCATGGCCTCGGTGGAAGTCATAATTCCCCTTATATGATCCGCCTTAGTCGTAAGTTTTACCAAAAGGGGTACCAGGTTGTTCGCGTAAATATGAGGGGGTGCGGGTCTGGGGAAGGGTTGACTGCAAGGCCTTATCATGGAGGGCTGACGGCTGATATTTTAGCTGTTTTAAAAACATTACATTTAGCTAATCCCTTGTCGCCATTGATATTGATTGGATTTTCACTGGGGGGAAATATTGCTCTGAAATTGGCAGGCGAGCTTGGGATGACAGATAATCAACTTCTTGCTTTGACAATTGCTGTCTGTCCTCCGCTGGATCTGGCTCATAGCTCAGCTCTCCTCGCACGTGCATCGAACCGTGCGTATAATAAGTATTACATGAATCATTTAAAAAAACAGGCCGAACCATGGTTGAAGGGTCGGATGTTTGTTAATTTATATGAATTTGACTGTCTGGTCACTGCGCCGATTTGGGGATTTCAGGGCGCGTTTGATTATTACCAACAATGCAGCAGCCGTTTTTTGCTTCATTATATTAAAAGTCCTTGCCGCATTCTATTTTCTGTCGATGATCCATTTGTCGACTATAAGGTTGGCATGGAGTTTCCATTGCCCCCTTCCGTCACTTTATCGCTTGCTGATTGCGGCGGTCATTTAGGGTTTATCGGATGGGCAGACATTGAGCGGGATTATTTTTGGATGGATCAGCAGCTCATTCAATGGGTAAAGAAATGTTAATTTAATACCTATAATACGATAACCGAATCTTTTCCACCGATTGGTGGGGGATCTCTTTTAAAAAACGGCTTGGTCTTTGCGCTCTCGTTGTCCCCCATAAAAATCGCTGCCGGACATCGCAGATAAAAAGATATTCCTTAGCTCTTGTTATCCCGACATAGCAAAGGCGCCTCTCTTCTTCTATTGCCCTTTCGTCTTCTCTTGCATTCGCATGAGGAAACAGATCTTCTTCCATTCCCACCAAAAAGACAAGGGTAAATTCGAGCCCCTTTCCATTATGGATTGTCATGAGGTTGACTCTGTCGTTAGAGTTCATAGTCTCATCCAGGGTCGACTTTAATGAAAGCTCTTCCAAAAACCCTTCTAATGTCGGGGCATCTGCCGCTGACTCCCATTCTGCGGCCTTAGCAACCAGGGCATTTAAGTTTTCTTTGCGCTCCTCAGCTGTTTCCGGTTCGCCATCCAGATAGGTAAAATAGCCGGTCTGAATGATCGCCGCTTTAATCAGTTCCTGCAAAGAACCGGATTGGTTGATCTCGCGCAAGTGGTAAATAATGTCAATATAGGATTTTAATGCTTGTTTTTGTTTGGCATTTAATTTTAATCCATGTTGGAGAGGGGTATCTCCGGTCAGTTTATAGCAGTACTCGATCAGGGAACAATTTTCCAGCGAGGCAAAATGTCTCAATTTTTCGACCGTTGTCTCTCCAATCCCTCTTTTTGGAATATTGATCGTTCGGGAAAAGGCAATGAGATCGACACCGGACAGAACAATGCGTAAAAAAGCCAATATATCTTTGATCTCGCGCCTTTGATAGAAGGATACCCCCCCAACGATCACATAAGGAATAGACTGGAGAAGAAATTTATCCTCCAAAGCCCTCGATTGTGCGTTTGTCCGATAAAAAACGGCAATTTGCTTTAAAGGAATATGATACTTTTTATGATATTCAAGGATTTTATCCGTGACAAATTCTGCTTCCCCCCGTTCCGTATCTGCTGTGAAGCATTTGATTTTTTCACCGGGACCCAAGTCGCTCCATAAGCTTTTCTCTAACCTCTCGCTATTGTGGCTGATCAAAGCATTGGCAGCTTCGAGGATCGTAGACCGGCTGCGATAGTTTTGTTCCAGCCTAATGACTTTTGCCCCGGGAAAGTCTCTTTCAAACCCTAAAATATTGCCAACATTCGCACCTCGCCAAGAGTAAATCGATTGGTCGGGATCGCCGACAACACAAAGGTTATTATGTTTGGCAATTAGATATTTGATCAAAGCGTATTGTGCTGCATTGGTATCCTGATATTCATCGATTAAGAGGAATGACCACCGTTTTTGATAATATTCCAAAACATTTGCATGCTCGCGAAACAGGCGAATGGGAAGATAGAGAAGGTCGTCAAAATCAAGGGCATTGCTTTCGCGCAATTTTGCCTGATATCTGGCATAAACAGTTTGTAAAATCAATTCTGAATCGTGTGCATTCTTTGATGAATCACTGTCTGCATCGCGCAACGCATTTTTGCAGGATGAGATATAATTTAATACGATCTTAGGATCGATCTTCGATGCGTCCTGAATCTCTTCCAGGCAGATCTTCACTAACTTTAAGATATCCTGGTCATCGTAGATCGTGAAATTTTTGCTGTAGTTCAGATGAGTGATAGACTCTCGTAAAATGCGCGCTCCGAGGCTATGGAAAGTGCAGATCAAAACCTGGGCGTTTGTCAGGCTGTAGACCCTCTCTTTCATTTCTCCAGCGGCTTTATTTGTAAAAGTTAACCCTAAAATGTCATAAGGGTCAACCCCATGCGACAAAAGATTGGCGATCCGGTAGGTGACTACCCGTGTTTTTCCCGACCCGGCCCCTGCCAAAACCAAAAGCGGGCCATGGATTGTATCAACAGCATCTTGTTGATGAGCATTTAATGAGTGTTGAGTCATATTGTTAAACGTGCTTTGATTTGATCGATAAAGGCTTGATATTGCTCTTCCCCTTCGACGATTTTGATCCCGATTTCCAACCAGGCAAGGGGGAGAGCCAACTGTATATTTTCCGACAACTTTATTTTATCCTTTTCTGTACATAAAATCAATTCAGCTCCAAGCTCTTTACATTCCCTGGCAAAAGTAACTAATTCTTGAGGGGTTAATTCTTTATGATCGCCAACATAAGCGTGATGGACGATGTTTGCCCCAAGGGAAGAGACCGTTCGATGAAAATAATCGGGATGCGCAATCCCGCAAAATATCCCAATTTTCATTTTTTCCAGAGATTCGATCGGAAGATCGGATAGCGTTTTGATTCCCAGGACATTGACTTGAGTCCCTATGATGGGGGCAGAACTATAGGTCATGAGCTGCCTTTTGATTTTGTCAAAAGATTCCCTTGTCTCTACGTGATTTATAATCAACAGGCTGGCCCTGGATAATCCGGAACATCCTTCGCGCAAAAAACCCCTCGGTAAATAGTGTCCTTGTCCGAACGGGTCTGTCGCATCGATGACGACGACATCAAAATCGCGTGCCAAACGGCGATGTTGCATTCCGTCATCCAGCAAGATTAATTGCACCCCTTCCCGTGCTGCCATATCTGCGGCTTTATGCCTGTTTTTTCCGACAAAGACATAGGCTTTTGGAAGTCTTTGTGATAAGAGGTAGGGTTCATCCCCGCAAAATGCGGCCGATTGCATCGGCCCATCGCGATTGCTCAGCATGATAGGGGAGATGAGCTTTTCAGCCGGCGATCGATACCCGCGCGAAAGAATGGCGATAACGTAATCGTGGTAGAATTCCTGCGCAATTTTTAATGTCATCGGTGTTTTTCCCGTGCCGCCCACAACGATATTGCCGACGCTGATAACAACAGGGACGGGAGGGCAATAACGTCTTAGCCAATTATGATTATACATCCAGTTGAGAATATTGACATAGAGCCGGTATGGCAAGCTGAATATCCATAACATGAGTCGAAGACAGCAGGCAATCCACCCTTTTTGCTTCTTTGAGACAATGTCCTGGAATTTCTTTTCGATTGATTGTTGCATGATTTACTAAGATGTTGTAAACAACTGGTATTCGACCATTTCAATGATAATGTGGATGGCAGCCATGTGGGCTTCTTGTATTCTGTCCGAGGTGAGTGAGTCGGTAATGATCATTTCCAGATCGGCGATGCCTTTAAGTTTGCCCCCTCCTTTTCCAAGAAAGGCTATTGTTTTCATTTTCATCATTCCGGCTTTTTCCATTGCCCTGTTAATATTGACCGAATTTCCGCTTGTCGTAAGACCAATGAAGATGTCCCCTTCTTTGCCGTAGGCTTCTACCCCTCGTGAAAAAACCGACTCAAAGCCTAAATCATTGCCTACGCATGTGAGATGCCCTGGGTCCGATAAGGCTATTGCCGGCAATGCCGGGCGTTTATTTCGAAATATTCCGGTCAATTCTTCGGCAAAGTGCATTGCATCGCAAAGACTACCCCCATTTCCTGCAATGAGTATTTTATTTCCTTTGCGAAAAGTGTCAGCTATCATTATAGCAGCTTTCTCTATAAAAGCCAAATTATTAGACTCTTGCAGTTGCAAAACGATTCTGTGTGCATCGTCTGCCGATTTTTTTATCAGGGATTTGAGCATAATAGACCTCTTTCAAAACTGCTAATGGCCCATATTTGAGGTTAGACCTGTTGCATAATTTAAGAATTATAGACTTTCGATCTGGGCGTTGATGGGGCAAGGGGGAATAGCTTGCATGCAAACTTCTCGCGAGGCATCGACGCCTAACGAGAGTAATTTTTTAGCTAAATTCTCATACCCTCTATCGAGGAATTTTAATCCGGAAATACGGCTTGTTCCTTTTGCCAGTGCTGCCGCCATCACATAGGCAAATCCGGCCCTAAGATCGGGGATGGTAATATCCTTTGCTGTTAACGAGCATGGTCCTTTGACAATCAGGCTATGGCAAAAACTTTGCGAGGCAAATCTGCAGGATTTTCCTCCAAGGCATTGTTTGAACAATGTGATATCCGCACCCATTTCAGATAGGGTTTCGGTATAGCCAAAGCGGTTTTCATAGACGGTTTCATGAACGACAGACGACCCGGATGCCTGCGTAAGCAGAACAACAAATGGCTGCTGCCAATCTGTCATAAAACCTGGATGGACATCTGTTTCGAGATGCAAGCCGCCTTGTGTCGGTCCCGCATAAAAGAATTCTATGCCGTTGCTTTTAATGTCAAATCCGCCGCCAACTTCCCGTATTTTATTGAGAAAGGTGACCATGTTACGGTGCTCTGCGCCTTCTACAAATACACGGCCTTTTGAGCTGATGGCTGCCATGCCCCAGGAAGCTGCTTCAATGCGGTCCGGAATGACAGTGTGTTCGACATCGTAGAAACGGCGCGTCCCCTGAATGCGGATCGTCCTGTCGACATCGAGAGTGATAATGGCTCCAAGCTTTTGCAAGAAAAGAATCAATTCGACAATTTCCGGTTCGATGGCAGCATTTTTGATGACTGTGAGGCCTCTTGCCGTCACGCTGGCTAAAATTGTATTTTCAGTGGCGCCGATCGATGGATAGGGCAAATTGATCAATGTTCCTTTTAGCCCATTATGGGCGTGGGCAAAATAGGCCCCCTCTTTTTTCATGCCGCGATATTCAATGCTGGCGCCAAGCTTTTGCAATGCTTCGATATGAAAATCAACCGAGCGAAGGCCAATTGCGCAGCCCCCGACTGTCGGGACGATAATGTCTTCATCAGTGCGCCCTAAAAGGGCCCCGATCATCAAAATAGGGATTCGATTGGCGCCTGAGAAGCGCTGGGGGACATAAGATGTTTTTAATTCTTTCGTCTGGACTTCCATGATGCCGGCTTCTTTGTCCCAACTCACTTGCATGCCGATCTCCTGGCATAATGCAAGGGTCACTTCGACATCGCCGATATTCGGAACATTGTAAAAGCGGCATCTCTTATCGGAAAGCAGCGAGGCGACAAGGAGTTTTGTCATTGCATTTTTTGCTCCGGAGGCTTTGACAGTCCCTTTAAGGGGATTTCCTCCTGTGATCTTTAGAACATCCATAGCTTTTTTCCGGGATAATAATTGCCTTTAGGTACTAGTGTAGATGGGGGTGGTCTTTCGGTTTCGTTACTTACAGGAAGGTTACAATAAATGAAAACATAATGCAAGTATTTTACACGAAAATGTTCGATATTTTTTTGTGCGAAAATGATGTACTAAAGATGTATGTAGTGACTTAAAAAAAAATTAACGCAAAGCAAAGGGGTAATTAACGCGATGGGCGAGTTTTTACAAAGTAGCCAGGTCGTCTCGACCTGGCTCAAGGCCGTGACGGCCTTGTTACCTTGATCATAGCACATAGTACGTAAGAAAAACTCGCCTATCGCGTCAATTATACTTTTTTTATTGAACCAGTCCCTCGATTTTGCTGTGACAGCGTTGCATCGCCTTTGTAGTGGACATTCCCGGTTCCTAAGCTGTTAACCTTAAGGTCTGTCTTTGCCTGAACAAAAGCGTTGCCTGTGCCCTTGTTGGTTAAGGCAGCAGAATCGCTTTGTAAATTCATCGCTTCGTAGTTGCCTGTTCCGTTATTACTGACTGTTTGATTCGCTGCAGAGCCAGATAGCCGAACATTGCCTGTGCCACTATTTACTACTTCCAATGTTTGGCCATTGACACCCATTTCCATGTTCCCGGTTCCCTTATTGACGATCTTAAGGTTATCAAATTTCAATTCATTGTTCGCTGACATGTTTCCTGTGCCTGAATTGATGATTTCTTCCACTTTTGTGACATTGAGAGAAATCTTGACATTTGCGCAACTTATGCTGGAATACTCTTGAGGTCTTTTTACTCTAATAAACAGTTTTCCATTTTCTACGATGGTTGAAATGTATGACATGAGATTGTCATCGGCTGTAACATTGACCTCAGGGTGATCGCTTTGTGTAACAACGACATCGATTGGGCCTTCGCTACAAATATTAGTAAATGGTGCTACATCCCGTTTTTCGGAAATGATATTACCAGACCCTTTTAATACGTGCCAAACTCCTCTCATTTTTCCGATAGATATCGAGGGGTCTGTCTCCAAAATTGTGATTCCAAATAGCGAAATTTTTGTTCCTCGGCTGACTTTCACATTCGAGCAATTTCCCTTTATCGTTACATTTCCATTAGCATCCATGGTAACATTGGGATTATTTCCCTTAAATACAGCCGGTTTGCTGCACATATATTTTTCCGCAAGTGAAACGATATGACCAAGGACAGGGATTGCCTCGATTATCCCTGTGAACACTTGCACTGTTTTGCCTTTCCATGTCGATTCTTTTGTGGCCTTTGAAAAATGGTCTAAACTATACCCGCCAAAAATAGGCAAAAGCCATTTTTTATGCATCTCATAGTTATCTAATTTAAATGGCATGATAATCTCCATATATTATTTTTCTTGTTTGTTTTATTATATAATGATTTTTATTTAAAGTAAATAGATTACACAGAGAGACTAATCAACTCAGATTTTGAAGCGATTAAGAGAGGTAATCGCTTCAAAATCCACCATGTCCCTTTGTCTTCTTCTCCATGATTGGAGATAATCTATTTTGAAGGCGGTGCTTGATAAATTCATTTAGATACAAAGGGTAGTTCTCAACAACTTCTTCCTTTGTGTCACCTGAGTACTCCACAGGGTAAAGATCATGGAAAAATACCCACGTCTGAAACTTTTTATCGAACCAGGGTTGTATTTCCCCGATTTCTCTTAAGGCTAATTTCAGGTTCTCAGTTATTTCTTTTTCTTCT
>Ga0207078_1017_pt1 | contig 44802 bp, 42 predicted proteins | sample Alteio_BWMinHeat_60_FD_153579 | JGI IMG/M metagenome (GOLD analysis project Ga0207078, IMG submission 153579) | Enriched cells from forest soil in Barre Woods Harvard Forest LTER site, Petersham, Massachusetts, United States -... | ecosystem: Environmental > Terrestrial > Soil > Temperate forest >... | reverse complement strand
GGCCTATTTAATAGGGAATATTTTTATTGATGTGCGACGAGGTCTAAGATGATTAAAATTTTACATATTTTCACCCTTTTATGGTTTGCCAGTGAGGGAGCCGCTTTTGCGGCAGCTGCTGCAGACAATGATGCTGGAGAACTCCCTTCTGCTCATCCTTCAAAAGTAGGTTCTGAAGAAAAAGCAGGCGATCTCCCGCAGGAAGCTTTTGTGAAAGTATGGTATAAGGTTGGGCCTCAGGTTTGGGGCTCGCGGGCGCCTGGTAATTACTACCATCATGGCAAGATTGAAATTTATCCCTACTCTTCTTCCGCGTTTCCATCTTTCAGAGACGCACCTATGTCTACACTCTCCTTTGATCAGTTTGTCGATGAAAAGGGAGCTCACTCTCAGAGCCCAATTCCTTTTTCTTTTCAGAGAGTTCACATTGATATGTTTGATGCAGATTTGCGATGTGACGATCCAGAATCTCATTATGATATGCGGGAGGTCCTTTATTTTCCCCAATTCCTTCGTACGGTCTCTGCGCACATGCCTCCCGGCGCTACAGTGACGTTTCGCTATGATCCTCAGGTCATTTTAATGGGGCGCGCGGTTAGCCTTCAGACCTGTCAGGCGCTTAATGCAAGAACCGTATTTTCTAAGCATATCAGGTGGGAGGACTTTAAAGCGTTAAAGGCGGCCCTGAACTCTCCAACAATAGAGGGGAGAGAGCATTTTAAGCGGCTCTACGGTGATGATATCCTCAGTGAGGAATTGATTGAGATGGTACAAGCGCCATGGGGGGAACTCCCAGATACACCCTATTATAATCAGCCTCGCTTTAATGCCATTTTCGAAAAAGCTTTTATACAAAAGAATGCTTCAAGAATTCAGACATTTTTTGAAGGGCTCGGCCTTGGCTTCCAGAAGTCCTGCCAAAAGCCTTTTGAAGATCCTTTTCAAGTGCTTGTGGATGAGTTTCTTGAAAAGCGAGATATTTCGGGGACAATCCATCGATCCTGGACACTGACGCGGACGGATCTTCCAAAAGAGAAGTTCACGACCCCCTACCCTCTTTATTATATCCAGCGAGGATCGGAGCGCTCTCAAGATAAAGTGAGGGCGATCTTGCCGGATGCGCCGGGTGTGATCCAGGAGTTTTCCTTGGAAGCGACGGAGTTCGCCACGCTGCAGGTTCCTGGGAATATCTTGGCGCCAGCTTCTGCCGCTGCCCAGCAATAAAGCGGCAAGGGGGGGGAGATCACCCCATTATTTCCACTTCTCCCTCAATCTCAAATTCTTTCAAGCGAGAGGTGGTGCCACGTATCAGGACAATTTTAGACTTTGGGATGCCTAAAGTTTTGCTGAGCAGCTTGATGAGGGCTGCGTTTGCTTTGCCGTCTTCAGGAACGGCTGTGACTTTGACCCGCAATCTTTTCTTGCCTGCAGCATCTGTTTCCCATCCTTCAATTTTAGTGTGAGACGCTTGAGGGATGAGATGGACGAAAAGTCTCATGAGAAAAAAGGACACGTCTTCAGCAAGACGGTATCAACTTCTTCAAGAGACACCTTGACACCTATATCAGCGAGAGACGTCACGCCATAGTGGTTCAGGCCGCAAGGGACAATGTGTTGGTAAGCTGAAAGATCAGGGGAAACATTCAGGGCAATGCCATGAGAGGTCACCCATTTTTGCAGGCGCACGCCAAGAGCTGCGATTTTATGGTCCCTCCCCTCTTTTTGGACCCAGATGCCCACGCGGCCTTCGCGCCGTTCGCCTTGAAGGCCAAAAGCCGCCAGGGTTTGGATCAGCCAGTCTTCGAGGGTATGGACGTACCAGCGCACATCTTGCTTGCGGGTTTTGAGATCGAGCATGAGGTAGACAATGCGCTGACCCGGCCCATGATAGGTGACCTGCCCTCCCCTGCCCGTTTCAAAAGTGGGAAGAGTTGCAGAGGCGAGGATATCAGCGGATTTTCCGCTGGTTCCCAGAGTGTACAGAGGAGGATGCTCCAGAAACCACAGGCACTCAGGCGCATGCCCCTTTTGAATATCCTGGACCCGTTGGTCCATCCACCTAAGGGCGTCTTCGTAGTCAACAGGGGTTTTCTGGGTTTTGATGTCCATAACTTCAAGGATGCGTCTTCGTGGGAAAGGATTCAAGCTTGCTGAGTTGTTGTCGAAGGGGGGCGATGACGTTATGTTCCAATTCATCTCGTTCGTGAAGTAAAGGATCATCCGGAGAAAGTTTTCCTTGAGTTTGGAATTTCTCAATCATTTTGTCTCTCATCGCTCTTAACTCTTCTTCAACATCCTGAAGCACAACTGTCATAGCTATAATCGCATCGACGGGGTCATCTTGAGTTGCTGCCATCCCTTCTTGAGGGGAGAGAAGCAGCATGATGCCGAGAAGAAGCCTATAAAAGAAAACTTTTATCATTTTTTACCACCTACAATTTTAGTAGGCTACATTCTAACATAACACTTCTTAATTTTTACCATACAAATCATGCGCGCGCTGGGTAAACGCTTCCATCACTTTCCCAAAGGCTTTTTCAAACACAAGCTGAGAGGCTTTTTGAAAGAGGAGATTTTGGAATTTAAAATCAATGAAAAATTCAACTGTCGTCATGTTGTTTTCGGCTGCTGAAAAGGTCCAATCGTTTTTGAGATGCTGAAAAGGGCCATCCACGTACTCGACATCAATGCGGCTTTTGGGTGTGAGGTGGACACGGGAGGTATAGGTTTCTTGAAAGGGACCATATTGCACCGTGAGGGCCGCGATGACTTCTGTGTCACTTTGAGAGAGAATCCGCGCCTTGGAACATCCGGGTAGGAACGCAGGGTATTTTTCGATATCCGCCACCAAATCATAGAGTTGGGCAGGAGTATAAGGCAAAAGTTGGTGGTGATGTGCCGTGGCCACCCTTTCAAGCGCTCCGGTGGAGCTGTTCGTTGCGCGCTTCCTGCAGGCGCATGAAGTCCTCTCCTGCATGGTAGGAGGATCGCGTGAGCGGGGACGCTGACACCATTAAGAATCCTTTGCCGCGGGCCATGGCTGCATACTCGTTAAACTCATCGGGATGGACAAACCGATCGACGATGTGATGGGTTGGTGTGGGCTGAAGGTATTGGCCGATGGTCATAAAATCAACAGAAGCGACCCGCAGATCGTCCATGACTTGATAGACTTCCTCCCGCCCCTCCCCTAGGCCGACCATGATGCCTGATTTGGTGAAAATGGAGGGATCCAGATCCTTCACCGTTTGGAGAAGCCTCAAGGAATGAAAATACCGAGCACCTGGACGCACTTCCGCATAAAGGCGCGGGACAGTTTCCAGGTTATGATTAAAGACGTCAGGGTGGGCTTCGACCACGATCTCAATTGCGCCAGGTTTGCGCAGAAAATCCGGAGTCAGGACTTCAATGGTGGTGTTGGGGGCATTTGTCCGAATGGCTTGAATGGTTTGGGAAAAGTGGGTGGCGCCTCCATCCTCCAAATCATCCCGATCCACAGACGTGACTACCACATGATGCAAGCCCATTTCCGCAATCGCCACCCCAACCCGCTCCGGCTCATGAGGGTCCAGCAAATCCGGCCGGCCTGTGGCAATGTTACAGAAGCGACAGCTGCGGGTGCACACACTACCCAAAATCATGACGGTCGCATGCTTTTTCGCCCAGCATTCGCCAATATTGGGGCATGCAGCTTCTTCACAGACGGTGTTAAGTTTTTGCCGACGCATGAGGTCGCGTGTTTCCTGATATTCTTTAGAAACAGGCGCCTTAACGCGGATCCAGGAGGGCTTTTTTGCAGTCATCAGTTGTCAGTTGTCAGTGGTCAGTTATCAGAAATTCTGATTACTGATCACTGATTACTCCCTACGCCGCGAGCGCTTTTTGCGCCTGTTCCACAATGCCTTTGAAAGCTGCGGGCTCTGTAATGGCTAGATCAGAGAGCACCTTCCGGTCGATCTCAATGCCAGCTTTTGTGAGGCCATTGATAAAGCGGGAATAGGTCAAGCCGTGCTCCCGAACCCCTGCGTTGATGCGCTGGATCCAGAGGGCGCGAAAATCGCGCTTGCGATTACGACGATCGCGATAAGCGTATTGAAGCGCCTTTTCAACGCGTTGCAAAGCAATCCGGTAACACGTACTCGAGCGTCCGCGATACCCTTTTGCCATTTTAATAATTTTCTTATGACGGGCGTGGCTTGTTTTTCCACGTGATACATGTGCCATGACTCAATCTCCTCAAATACCGTAGGGCATAAAACGACGAACAATTTGGGCATCACACTCGCGCATGATAACGGTGCCCCGCGCCGTGCGGCGCATTTCGGGGGAACGCTTGCGCATTCCATGTCGTTTGCCGGCTTGAGCCATAATCACTTTTCCGGTCGCCGTGAGGCGAAAGCGTTTCTTAACGCTGCTTTTGGTCTTTAATTTTGGCATTTTTCTCTCTCGTTTATAGATTGCAAAACCTAGGTCGGCATGCCCGGGGTCTTCCCCCTGCCTGGCTAGTGTGGGAGGTTTGTAGCAGTTTGGATCAACGAATGCAAGGCGTTTTAAAAAGGAAATGATATTTTTTTGTTGACAAAAAAATGATTCCTATCTTATCTTTTTCGAGAATATATATGAATATTGGAGTTAATGATGATGTTTTCTTTTGTCCGTCGACTTTCTTTTTCAATTTCTCTTTTGACAGTGATGATGAGCATGGAGCCAGCTTGGGGCGCGGCTGCAGCCGACCAGTCGGACACTTCGTGGCTTGTGAATTATCCTCATCGAATACTCTCTCCCTTTGCGGGTGAAACAGAGGGGGATTATGCAATCAGAGAGGTGCAAGTGCAAACTCAGCGGAGAATAGCTGCTAGTGCACGTGAAGAAGCACAAAGAGATGTAATACACTTTCTTCAGTTTAAGGTGAGACGTGTCCCGTTGGTTGACTCCCCTCGCGAAATGGACTCCTCTCTTCCCAGTTGGTACGCGAACTACTATCTTTGGGCGTTTTTTCCTCCACTCCCTCATGAAACTGAAAAAGAATGGGCTAAGAGAGAGGCAAAAAAACAGGCTGAGAATTTTGTTGCAATAACAGACTACTTTATCAAAATAAATGAAGCTAAGTTAGGAAAAATAAAAAGGGAAAATGAGGATTTATCGTGCGCTACAAGAGCGCATTGTAAAAATGATGCATCTAAAGCGTCTCTGCCCCAATAACTGCAAGAATAAAGCCAAATAAGAAATAAGCGGCCCTGGAAAGAATCCTTGCCTCCCTCTCGAAAGCATTATAGGTATAAACGATGAACTATGATGCTTTCTTTTCTCAAAAACTGACATCGATAAAGGCCGAGGGGCGCTACCGGGTGTTTACGGATATTGCCCGGTGTGCTCAGAATTTTCCCTATGCACTGAGAGAAGATGGCACCCAAATTGTCTTGTGGTGTACCAACGATTATCTGGGGATGGGGCAGCATCCCGCCGTTTTAACAGCCATGACGGATGTGCTGGCCCAATCAGGCGCAGGCGCTGGGGGGACGCGCAATATTTCGGGGACCACCCCTCATCATGTGGAACTTGAGCAAGAGCTGGCGGCCCTGCATGATAAGGAAACGGCCCTTCTCTTTACCTCAGGCTATGTGGCGAATGAAACCACAATAAGTACGCTGGGAAGTCATTTGCCCGAGTGTGTGATTTTTTCCGATGCCCATAATCATGCGTCCATTATTCAAGGAATTCGCCATAGCCGGGCCACAAAAGAAATTTTTGCCCATAATGATGTGGCCCATTTGCGCAGCCTTCTCAGTCGTTATCCGAAAGAACGCCCCAAACTCATTGTTTTTGAATCTATCTATTCCATGGATGGGGATGTAGCACCCCTTGAGGCATTGTGTGATCTTGCGGAAGAATATGACGCCCTCACCTATTTGGATGAGGTTCATACGGTGGGTTTGTATGGCCCCACCGGTGGCGGGGTTGCGCAACAGCAAGGCCTGGCCCACCGCATTGATATCATTCAAGGAACGCTCGCCAAAGGCTTTGGGGTGATTGGTGGCTATATCGCAGGGGACACTTCTTTGGTGGATTTTGTCCGCAGCTCAGCGCCTGGATTTATTTTTACGACCTCCCTCCCCCCGGCCATTGCGGCAGGGGCTGTGGCCAGCCTTCGCCATTTGAAGGCGAGTTCGGTAGAGCGGGAGCGCCACCAGGCCATTGTGGCAAAAGTCAAAGAGAGATTGGTGCAGGCTCGGATACCTTTTGAGCCCACCGCCTCTCACATTATTCCTGTGGTGTTGGGCGATGCCCATCGCTGCACCCAGGCCTCTGCCCTTCTTTTGGAGGAGCATGGTCTCTATGTCCAGGCTATCAATTATCCCACGGTGCCGCGAGGGACAGAACGGCTGCGAATTACGCCCTCCGCAGTCCATACAGAAGCCATGATCGACGCTCTTGTTGAGGGATTACGCGACGTGTGGGCGTCTCTTGAGATCTCTCGCGCGGCCTAACCTTCCCGCACATTCATGCGAATACGATAGCGTAAGCTGACAGTTTCATTGGGGGTGAGGGAAACGACCCATTTCACGCGGTTATCTTCTTCCGCATGGGGATGGGTTTCGCGCAAAATTGTCCAGTCCCCAGCAACATTTTGGAAGATAGTGACTTGTTTTTTGTGAGGGGTCATATTTTTCAGATCGACCCGATAGCCGGATTCAACCACCTGGTTGCCAAGCTTGCGGTAGTCGGTTTGACGCATATCGACTGTAATATCTTTCGTGGTGCCCACCCGAAGGCTGAGGGCCCCATCGATGGGGACGGAGAAGGTTTTGTTTTCGCCGACGTACATGAGAGCGCCATCTTTGTTCCGCCGAAAGACCCGCATGCTGCCATGAGGAAGGGGGACGCCAAGTCCATTCGCCGTATCGTTTTTTACGGAAAGCCAGGTTTCCACAGGGGGCTTCATCACAATCCCTTCCTCATCCTTGAGGATGTCGTTGATGGGATAGACCCGGAAACTCCGCACGGGAGTGAGGTTTTCTGCCGTAAGCCAGGAAATGTTCTTCACGCCTTGGTCCGCAACCGTCAGGGGATGGCGGACATCGTAAAAACGCTCTCCGTCTGGGTAGGCAAAGGCAATGCGGAAGAGACCTTTTTTGATATTCATACCACTTTTATTGTGGATATTGATCCAGTTTGTCAGATCGATCTTTTCCTCAGCCGCATCCACGATGACCGTATAGCTCGCATTCCAGGAAAAGCCTTGGGCCAAATAGCCCATTTCAAAGAGGCATTTTCCTTCTTCCTTCGCGTCTACCTTCAATTTAATGAGAGGCTCGGGCACCAGGGTGTGAGGAAGAGAGGGAAAGCCTATTTGCCCCTGTTTCACAGACCAAATGAGCTCAGCGCTTTTCACGATGGCCTCATCCCCATCAAGGGCGAGGAGCTTTGCAGAAGTGGGAGGCGCCCCATGGTGGAGGACATAGACGGGCTCGCCAATTGAGTGTTTGAGCAGCTCTTGGCGAGTCAAATGGGGGGATTGGAAGGTATATTCTGAAACGTGGAGCGGACTCTGCAAACCACGAAAGTGAACAAAAAAGGTTTCCATAATGATGGAATCGGGCACCTCGGGGATCAGGAGCTTATTTCGGCCGACTTTCAGGAGGGTCTCGCGGGTTTCTTCAATAAAGGCCAGGTCCTTATAAAGCGTCACCTTGACCTTGCGTTGAGAGGTTTGGGGGACCTCCTTCACCACAGCGTGGCTTGGCGAGGACAGAAGCACCAAAAGGGCAAAGAAAATATGTGTCATGGCTTATCCAACCTTTTGTAAGTCAGGAGCCTGAAGCTCCCGAGGGGTGTGGTCGAGGGGGTCGAGAAGGGCAATGTCGGAGGCTTGAGAGACAGAGCCCAAGTCTTTAAATTTGCGGGCACTTGAGAGAACGCGGTGCTCAAGGCTACCCATAGCTTGATTATAGGCTTGGATCGCCCCGCCGAGGTTTTTGCCAAGTTTGACAAAGTGGTCGGCCATATCAGAAAGACGCTTGTGGAGCTCGCGCCCGAGCTCACTGATTTCTTGGGCATTTTTAGCGAGACTTTCATGACGCCAGCCATAAGCCACGGTACGTAGAAGGGCAATGAGGGTAGTAGGCGTTGCCAAGATAATACGCTCCTCCACGCCCATTTCAATGAGGCTGGGATCTTGCTCAAGAGCGGCACTGAAGAAAATTTCGCCGGGGAGAAAAAGAACAATAAATTCAGGGGCTTGTTGAAATTGCTCATAATAAGACCGCTTGGCTAAGGCCCGCACATGGGCGCGGACTTGACTAGCGTGTTCTTTCAGTTTTTCCTGTCGCGTTCCCTCGTCTTTCGCTTCGAGCGCTTCAAGATAGGCCGAAAGGGGAGCTTTGGCGTCCACCACAATTTTTCGCCCACCGGGAAGATTGATGATCAGATCAGGACGCAGCTTAATGTTATCGGTGGCCGTATAAACTTGTTCCTCAAAATCGCAATAGGCCACCATGCCCGCCATCTCCACGACGCGGCGCAGCTGGATTTCCCCCCACCTCCCTCTGACCGACGGGGCTTTGAGGGCATGGACCAGGTTGATGGTCTCAGATTTCAGTTGGTTCTGGGAGGTAATAAGCTCATTCACTTGATGTTTGAGGACCGCATACGCACTCATGCGGGATTTCTCAAGTTCCCCAATTTTTTGGTCGACCGTCTGAAGCGAGTCGGTGACCGGCTTCACCAGGTCAGAGATCGCCTTTTGGCGATGGGTCAGATCCGTTTGGGCTTCTTCTTGGAATTTCGACAGGGTCGTTTTCGCAAGATCCAGGAAGGATTTATTGGATAAGGCCAGGGCATCAGCCGAAATGGCTTTAAATTTGTCCTCCCACACTTGCTGCATATTCTCGAGCAATCTCAGCTTCTCCGTGCTTTCTTGCTCTGCCCGGGAGAGAGCCGTCCTGAGCTCTGCATTCCGCTCCCCCTGGAGGCGCAGCTCCCGTTCCTTGTCTTCTACAAGCGCTTGAAGGCGAGGCAGATGACTGGCGCGCTCCTCATAAAGACTTTTGTCACGTAGGGCACGGAACAGGAAATAGAACAAGACGCAGGCCCCGCCCCCGCCGACAAGGAAAAAGATCTCAAGGCCTGTCATGAAAATTCCTGTGGGGTGATAATAGTCCTAGCATCCCTCTCCGACATGTTTTATTGATGAGGTTCATCTTCCCGAAGAGAATACGCCCTTTTGGGAAGTTTGAACAGAGGCGTATATGGAGGGATTTCGATGTCACAGACGGGACTTATTTTCCAAGCTGTTGGGGGGCTTTTCTTATTTTTCGGTCTGGCATGGCTGTTGAGCGAAAATCGCCGCCAGATTAATTATCGTCAAGCTTTTCAAGGGCTTGCGATTCAAGTGGGGCTGGCCTATGTCCTCACGAAGTTTGCCATCTTACGGACCGCGATTCTGTGGGTGGGGGATGGGGTCCTCGCCATTAAAAATGCCACAGCCGAAGGCACAGGGTTCGTCTTTGGCTACCTGGGTGGCAGTCCCGATGTGCCCTTTGTGACCAAGGAGGGGGCGAATCTTTTTATCTTTGCGTTCCAAGCCATGCCCATTGTGATTGTGATGAGCGCCCTGTCGATGTTGCTCTTTCACTGGAGAATCCTTCCCCTCATCGTGAAAAAATGTTCCTGGCTTTTCCAAAAGGGATTTGGGGTCGGGGGCGCTCTTGGGGTGTGCTCGGCTGCGAAAGTTTTTCTCGGCCAAACGGAAGCGCCCCTCTTAGTGCGCCCTTATTTAGGCCACTTTTCACGCAGCGAGCTCTTTACAGTCATGACAGCAGGCATGGCGACCACGTCTATTGGGATTATGGTCATTTATGCTGTCATCCTAGCGGGGACGATTCCCGACCCCATTGCCCATATCTTGACGGCCTCCATTATTAGCGTGCCCGCAGCCCTCACGATTTCCCGTATCCTTATCCCCCAGGTAGGCGAGGAAACCTCAGGTCATTTAGTGGTCCCTTACCAATTTTCAGGGTCCATGGAGGCGATTACCCAGGGGACGTCGGACGGGGTGAAATTCTACTTCAACATTATCGCCATGGTTATTGTGTTCTTGGCCCTTGTCGCTCTGGTGAACGCCATCTTGGGCATCTTTCCGCTTCTGAATGGCCATCCCATTAATCTTCAGCTTTTATTAGGGTATGCCTTGGCACCCTTGGCCTGGCTCTTAGGCATTCCGGCAACAGAAGCGATTCCAGCGGGGGCTTTGTTGGGAAAGAAGGCCGTCCTCAATGAAGTGGTTGCTTTCATTGGTCTTGCCAGCCTTCCTAAAGGTTTATTAAGTGCGAAAACCGCCCTGATTATGACCTATGCGCTGGCAGGCTTTGCTAATCTCAGCAGTGTGGGCATTCAGATTGGCGGCATCGGCACCATGGTGCCAGAGCGCAAGCAAGAGATCATTTCTCTGGGCATCAAGGCTCTCATTGCCGGCACCATTGCCAGCTGTATGAGCGGTGCCATTATTGGGATTTTGTATGGATTGCAGTGAGGTTTCACGCAAACGTCTTCTCTATACCAGTCAACACCGCGGGATGCGGGAGATGGATCTTATTCTGGGGCAATTTGCGCGGGAGCATGTTCCCTCGATGAGAGAAGAAGACCTGCAGGTGTTTGAGCAAATTCTTGCTTTTTCTGATCAAAAATTGTATGAATGGTTTTTTGGAGATGCGCCGTTGCCGGAACCCCCTCTGAGGGCAATGCTTGAAAACGTAATCAGTGGTCAGTTATCAGTCATCAGATGTATAAAAACCCCCCACTGATCACCGATCACCGATTACTGACCACTACATCCCTGCTCACCCACGTCCCCGATAGCTATGATGCTCTTGTGCTGGCGCAGCTGTCGCAGACGCACAATAAAATTGTCTACATTGCCCGCGATGAGGCGCGAGCAGCGCGCTTGCGGGATCAGTTGCCTTTCTTTGGTGTCAAACCCCCAGTGTATGGATTCCCAGGCTGGGATTGTATGCCCTATGATCGAACGTCCCCGCACCCGGATATTTTGGCGCAACGGTTGGATACGCTTTCTTTTCTCGCTGAAAATCCAGACCGTTATGTGGTAGTGACGTCTCTCGCCGCTTTTCTCCAAAAGCTGCCCCCTCGCGCTGCTCTGCAAGGACGGCAATGGCTTCTGAAAGCAGGAACAGACGTGGATCATACGGCCCTCCTGGCATTCTTGCGCGACAATGGGTATGTGCGGCGGGAAACAGTGCGGGAATGGGGAGAATTTGCCGTACGCGGAGGCCTTGTGGACCTTTTTCCTCCGGGGTCCCCCTCCCCTGTGCGGTTGGATTTTTTTGGCGCGACGCTTGAGAGTCTGCGCACCTTTGATGCTCTGTCCCAGCTCACCACAGGCACTCAGGAAAGCTTAACCCTCAAGCCTATGGGGGAGATACATCTCACCCCTGAGACAATTGGCAATTTTCGAGCAGGATATCAGACGGCTTTTGGAGCATCCGGTGTCACTGATCCCCTCTATCAAGCCATTGTGGCGGGACAACCGCACCCCGGGTATGAGCACTGGCTCCCTCTTTTCTACCCCCATCTCGAGACCTTGGAAGATTACACGGGAGGCACCGTATATGGGATGGATGACCAACTGGAGGCTGCACGTGAGGCCCACCTTGCCCAGATTCGAGATCACTATGAGACACGTCTTCAATTTGATGCGTTGGAAACAAAGGGGGTTCCTTACCACCCGCTCCCACCTGAACGGCTTTACCTCCTCGAAGAAACGTGGGAGCCCACAAGCGATCGTTTTACACTTACGCCTTTTTCCCGTCCTTTTTCCCAAGGGACCGTGGTGGATAAAGAGGGGAAGTCCCTCCCCTCTTTCAGTGGGTTTGAGGCGCTTCATGGGATGGTTGAGGATGCCCTGAAAGCCAAAAAACAGATCCTCGTGGTGGGAATGACCCAAGGATCCGCAGATCGGTTGAGTCATATTTTAAGCGAACACGCCTTCCCTCCCCTCATGCCTGTGGCGACGTTTCAAGAGGTTACCCAAAAGCCCGCCTTGGCTGTGCTTGAAATGGCCGCAGGGTTTCAAACGCCTACCCTCTTGGTCGTGACAGAAGAGGATATCCTGGGCGAGCGCATCGGGCGGTCGGTGAAGACCAAAAAGCGCAATGATCTTTTTATCCAGGAAATCTCCAGCCTTCAGCCCGGTGATTTGGTGGTACATGCAGAACACGGTGTGGGGCGGTATGAGGGGCTTCACACCCTTGTGATTGATCGCAATGCCCATGATTGCTTGGAGTTGACCTATGATGGAGGGGCTAAGCTTTATTTGCCCGTGGAAAACCTGGAGGTTCTCTCGCGTTATGGCGCGGCCGATGCGCAGGCTTCGCTGGACAAATTAGGGGGGGTAGCCTGGCAAGCGCGTAAGGCAAAGGTCAAGAAGCGTCTCAAGGAAACAGCAGATTATCTTTTGAAAATTGCCGCGGCGCGGACGCTTCATCATGCAGAGATCCTTGAAAAGCCAGAAGGCCTCTACGACGAATTTGAGGCCCGCTTTCCTTATCCAGAAACGGATGACCAACTCAATGCCATTGAGGATGTCTTGCAAGATCTGGCTTCAGGCCAGCCGATGGATCGGCTCATTTGTGGGGATGTCGGCTTTGGCAAGACGGAAGTGGCCATGCGGGCTGCTTTTGTGACCGTCTCCTCAGGCAAGCAGGTCGCGGTCATTGTGCCCACCACCCTTTTGGCCCGCCAGCATTACCAATCTTTTCTGACACGATTCAAAGATATGGGCATTAAGATTGCCCAACTCTCCCGCTTGGTGAAACCGAAAGAAGCGAGCCTTGTGAAGGAAGCCTTGGCAAAGGGAGAGATTCAGATTGTGATCGGAACCCATGCCCTTCTCTCCAAGGGGGTGGAATTCCATGACTTGGGTCTGTTGATTGTGGATGAAGAGCAGCACTTTGGGGTCGGGCAAAAAGAACGGCTGAAGAACTTGCGAGAAGACGTGCATGTGCTGACCCTGACCGCCACCCCCATCCCCCGCACCCTGCAGATGGCCCTTTCGGGCGTGCGGGAGATGAGCCTCATTACCACCCCTCCCCTGGATCGCATGGCCGTGCGGACCTTTGTCCTGCCCTTTGATGGGATGGTCATTCGGGAAGCCATTTTGCGCGAACAATTCCGCGGGGGGCAAACCTTCTATGTCTGTCCGCGGTTGAGTGATCTAGACACGGTGGCCAAACGGTTGCAGCAATTTGTGCCGGAAGTGAGTTATGGCGTCGCCCATGGTCAGCTGAGCCCCACCGAACTCGAAAATGTTATGTCAGCCTTTTACGACGGGGCCTTTGATGTGTTGCTGAGCACCAATATTATTGAGTCTGGCATCGATATTCCCAGGGCCAATACGCTTCTGATCCACCGGGCCGATATGTTTGGCCTCTCCCAGCTTTACCAACTGCGCGGTCGCGTGGGACGCAGCAAGGCTCGAGGTTATGCATACCTGACCTATGGAGCGAGCCATCCTCTCTCGGGGGATGCCCAAAAGCGCCTGGAGGTAATCCAATCTCTGGATACGCTTGGCGCCGGATTTACCCTGGCCAGCCATGATATGGATATCCGGGGGGCTGGGAATCTTGTGGGCGAAGAACAATCGGGTCATATCCGTGAAGTGGGGATTGAGCTCTACCAACACATGTTAGAAGAAGCCATTGCTTCCTTAAAGAGCGACCAAGGGGGCGAAAGAAGTGAAGTCACCACCTTTGTACCCCAAATTAAGATGGGCCTGTCCGTGTTAATTCCCGAAGCCTACGTGGCGGATCTGGGTTTACGCCTCAGTCTCTATAAGCGGGCCAGTGACCTCACCACGCGCGAGGAAATTGATCAGTTTGCGGTGGAACTCATTGACCGATTTGGTCCGTTGCCAGAAGAGGTCAAGAATTTGCTGGAGGTGATTTACCTCAAATCCCTCTGCCGTCTTGCCCACATTGATAAGGTGGAGGTGGGCACAAAAGGGGTGCTGATTTCTTTTTACAAGGATAGCCCCCTTCACCCCGATCGCTTGATTCACCACATCACGGAGCAAAAAGGCACAGCGAAGATTCGCCCCGATCAAAAAATCGTCTATGCCCGAGCGTTTGCCACTCCAGCTTTGAGTTTAGAAGGCACCCGGCAGATTCTGGAAGAGTTGGTAGCGTTGTGAGAGAAAAGAGCTTCTTCTCACAGATGATGAGAAGAAGCCTTGTGAAAATAACGCTATAGACCTAATTTTCGCCAGCGTGGAGCATCACTGTTTCCACTAATGCCGAGTGCTAATTGTTTTGCGTGTGCAGCATTACGTAATACGAATTCTGGAACACCTGCATTCTTAGCTGCATCATAAGACGCGTGTGTCGGTCCCTGCCATTGTTCCATTCCTGCCTCTCGTTCTTTCTCTGCTTTCTCTCCTTCAGCTCGATTGCCTAGCAGTGACACCAAGTTCGTGGCGTGGAAAGCATGATAATTTGCTTCATTTGTTGCATAATCATCAATAAGGTCTTGTTGTGTAGCTGTCGCAACAAATGCGGGCGCCTCCCTTACTGGATCACCTGCTGCAGCAAGAAGGGAGGTTGTGGTCAGAGTCGCCAACAGAAGGCTTCTTGTGAGGGTCTTTAAAATCATAACATGTCTCCTTTTATCATACAATTTAGTTTTTCCATTCTAGCATAACTTTCTTAATAAGGTCAATTTAAATTGAAGATTTCTGAAAAATTTCTGTTTTGGGCTATCCCCGCGAAAATGTTCACCATGACACATCAATCGGATCATAGGTTTGGCGGTCGAGATCCCAATAGGTGGGACCATACCACCAGGCTTTTGGCGTTGCCTTTTCCATATTCCAGGTGGATTCGTCACTGACGTCTTTTGCAGTAGCCAGTGTACTTGCCATCATGAGGCAGCAGAGGCTGAGGAGAAAGTGTTTTTTCATATGTTTTTGTCCTTTTTAAAATTAAATATGTCATCCCAAATATTGTCATCCCCGAGCTAGGAAATCTTTGTCTCTGGTCCTCGCATGTTTGCGAGGATCGGAGGCATTAGATTTCCTTCATCGGGGACCCAGATTTCAGGAATCAGAAAACAGGAATCAGGAAAATCTGCTCTGACTTCTGATTCCTGCCCTCTGACTCCTGTTATCTGGGTCCCAGATCAACAAATCCTAGAGCCCCACCCCATCTCCCGCAAGCGGGAGAGAGCTGGAGCAAGGATTTGTATGTCTGGGATGACAAAAATGGCAAGATCTTTCCTGCACCACTCAATCCATCCTACAAAAAAAATCATTTCCAACTCGTTAAGAAAATGCAGATGGCCTGTAAGCCGGGTTCTGTCCCTGATTGCTCAGGGGAGAGGTATTCATCTGGGATGGAGGTTACCCTCCACCTCGTGCGACCGACCCGAGTGACGACCCAAAGATAGGCCCTATGTCACTCCTATTTGGTCTTGCTCCCGGTGGGGTTTGCCGTGCCACCTTTGTTACCAAAGGCGCGGTGCGCTCTTACCGCACCCTTTCACCCTTACCTGTCGCCAGGCGGTTTGCTTTCTGTTGCACTTTCCCTAAGGTTGCCCCCGCCGGACGTTATCCGGCACCGTTTCTTTGTGGAGCCCGGACTTTCCTCTGCACTGACGTACAGCACCTCTCCGGCCATCTGCCCTTTCTATATAGGGGATTGCAGCTGGTTCAACAAGCCTTGAACAAGGGCGTGGGTTTCCTCATCGGGGATGCCATCGAGTTTGTGGGGTTGAAAACGCCGTTGGAAGGCCGTGATGGTATGGACGGGCGATGTCATGTCATATCCGATTTGGGCTAGAGCGGTGAGAAGGTCGCAGGCAGGTGTCGCTTCTTCTGGCCAAAGCCCTAAGCCTTCTTTTGCTAAGGTTTTCCAAGGAAAGAGATGGCCCGGATCTTGCTTGCGTGTGGGGGCGATGTCTGAGTGGGCGAGAATGCGAGCTGCAGGAATGGCCCAGCGGGTTTGGATGTCTTGCGCAAGTTGCAGGAACGCTTGGATTTGGGCGTCGGGAAACACTTGGTAGCCATGGCTATGACCAGGGTTCGCAAGTTCAATCCCAATGGAGCAACTATTGATGTCTGTCACCCCTTGCCAGAAGCTTTGGCCCGCATGCCAGGCGCGTTTGTCTTCGTCAACAAACTGGTAGAGACTGCCGTCCTCATCAATCAGATAATGGGCACTGACACGAGAGTTCGGATGTTGAAACCACTGCACAACTTCCGTCGTGTTGGGCATATCCGTGTAATGAAGCACCAGCATGTCAACGGGCAGCTGGCGTTCATCAAAATGGGGCGAAGGATGGGAGAGAATGTTCAGCATGTCTTCTCTTGTATGATGGTGTGCTCCTCCTTCCCTTTATAGAAGGATTGCTGAGTTTTTGCCACTACATCGTATCTGTTTTAGGATGATAGCAGTGAGTCGAGTCGGTAGCGACTAAATGTGCCACCTGGTACGTAAAGGATGCGTTTTATCTAAGGTGGCTCTCAGTTTTTCGAGTTCCTCACGTGCTTTCTCATGGCCTCGTCTCGCAGCTTTGTCCAAGAACATTTCAGCTTCCCTAAGATTAGCCGCCGTAGGATCGGATTCTAAACGCATCATCCCAAGCTGGTACTCTCCCGCTCCTGGACTCTTGTCTGGCTTTACAGCCCTACTCTTCTCAAGGTCTTTGTTGAGCGATTCAATAATAGCTTTTGGGCTCCCAAGAGGCGGGGAGGGTTTTAGAGCAGCAGCAGAAGGTGTGCTCGGCACGACAACTGGAGAAGCTGCAGCCGCTGCTGTGGGTGCAGAAGCAATTGGGAGAGAGGAAGCGTCTTGTGTTTGCGCAGATTGTTCCCCAAGCTCTTTGAGTGCCTGCTGTGCTGCTGGCTGCGCTGCCGTTTTCTGCTGTGAGTCTGCGGTTGGCAGATCGAGAGTGGCGCGTAGAGCACTTTGGAAGTGGGTGTTTTCTTCACTGTGCGCAGCAGCTAATAAAAGAGAAAAGGCGTTGCTCACATTTGGGTCATTTTCTGGTTTTTGCACAGGAGGGGGCACGGAGGCAGTCGCAGGGTGTCCTCCCGATACCTTCTGTGCTTCCCGATTCTTCTTGTGACCCTTAGATGTGGTCTGAGATGCGATCACAGTGCCGCCATGGGCAGTGATTGTCCGAAGCAAGGCTTCTGGCAGTCCTTGGGCTGCTGGGGCGCTCGGGTTGCTTTTGGGAGCTTTATCCTGCGCACCTTTTCGGGATTGCTTCTTAGCAAGCTCATCGATCGCCAAGAGATAGCCTGCTGCAGCAGATTTTTCGAGCCAATAGAGAGCTGGGTGACGCTCCTGAGGGAAGAACCCCTTCTCCAAAAAACGGCTAAGATGATACATTCCAAGCGCGTCATTGATATGTGCTGCTGTGTGATACAGGAGCGCTGCCGTTTCCCAATTTTGAGAAACACCCTTTCCTGTCTCGTAACATTGACCGAGATTGGTGTGTGCACGAGGGTGATGTAAAGCTGTCGCTTTTCTGTACCACTCTGCAGCCTTTACATCGTCCTTGACCACCCCTTGACCATGTGTAAAACATGTCCCTAGATCGTTCATGGCATCAGCGTTTCCTAAATCTGCAGCTTTTTTAAACCACTCTGCAGCCTTCTTATAATCTTGAGGGACTCCCTTGCCTGCTTTACAAGAAACGCCAAGATGAAACATTGCGGCAGGATCACCTTTGCCTGCCCCTTTTTTGAACCAGGACGCAGCTTCTTTCACATCCTTTGACTTTAGGCCAAGGGTAGTTTCGATCGCTTGCTTGCTTACCTGTGGTGGCGTCACAGGTTTTTGTGGCGCTGGTGCAGCTGAGGGAAGGAATTCAGCAAAAATATCCTCCTCTTCACTTTGCACTTTCCCTTTTTTGCCTCCCTTTTTGCCTCCTGGTTTTTGAGCACCAGCCGGAGGAGCTTTCGGTTCAGCGACGGGAGAAGCCGCTGCAGCAGCGTTTTTGGATTGTTTGTTGTCTTTTTCTTGCGTGGAGGCCTTGTCCTTTTTAACAGGAGAAGGCTGGGGTGATCCCGCGGAGGCAGCGACCCTTTCTGACGCTTGAGCAGAGGGAGATGATTTTGCTGCAGCGTCGGCGGTGTCTTTTTGAAGTGCTGCCAGCACTGCTTTTTCTTTAGCTCGTTTACGTTCTTCGGCGCGTATTTGAGAGAGTGTCAAGGTAGGATATTGGGCCTGTAGTCGTTGCATTTTAAGTTGTTTTCGAGAGAGCTCTCCCTCTTCTCCAGGCTCTGCTTCCTGAGCAGCAGCTGAAGGCTTCCTTTCTGAGGGAGGAAAAACAGGCGCCCCAGATGTGTCGATCTGTTCTTGCTGCCACCACGACGCTTCTCCCCCAACGAAAGGTTTTGCTGCAATCGCCGAGGCGGCAGCCGAGGGGCTTCCTGCACCGGATGCAGCTTGGCCTACTTGTCGATCCGACGTCTCTTTGGCCTGTGCCAGTTCTTGTGCTTGCTGCAGTGCAAGCAGTGCCGCTACGTGGTGGAGGTCTGGTTTCTGCCTTCCTGCTTTTGGGAGCGCCCCTTCGACAGGCGCAGGCAACAAGGAAGGCTCTTCACCGGATTCTCCTTCGTCGCCACTTAATTCTCCCTCTCGATTTCTGGGGCTTTCTTCTTCAGGCTCGCCCTCTTTTGGAAAGGAAAGGACGATGTTTTCCTCTCTGATCGGTGTTGGTGCACCGGGTTCCCTGAGGCCCTCTTCCTCTTCTCCCGCGGCAAAGCTGTAGGAAGCAAAAAGGGGACTACAAAACGTTAGGCTCATCAAAAGGAAGGAAAGAGGTTTTTTCATCATTATCTCACTCACATAAAACAAATATAAAGCATATATTATAGTAATTATAGAAATGTCAAGTGGTGGTTTATTTTTTATCTGCCATAATTTACAAATTCGTTACCTTTCTCTGCTACACTCGCAAGAGGAATTTTTTGCAAAATGGCTCTTTACTTATAGCATGAGATATTGCTTTGTAGGAGGGTCTTTTTTACCCGCCTTCGCAAAGCTCCGAGCCTTGGCTCGGAGTCAAAAGCGGAGCGGGTATCCGCCGAAGCCTTGGCGGAGGAGGATATGCTTCGGCGGGTAAAACCCGGAGAAGAAACAAAGATATCGTGGGGCTTGCCCCATGGAATTTTACCAGAGGAGTTTGAAAAAAATGCGTCGCTTTGTTGGTGTATGTGTGTGTCTTTTGGCATTGGTAGGATGTAAAAAATCTTCGGATCAGGAAGACATTACGCCCCTCATCGTCATTACCTCTCCAGACAATCCGCCCTTTGAGTTTAAGGATACGGCTCAAGGGGGAGATGAAGTGATTGGATTTGATATGGATATGGCGCAAAAGCTGAGTGAGCATTTGGGGCGGCCTGTCAAAATTATGGAAGCGGATTTTTCGGCGATCATTCCGGCCCTGCAATCAGGGCGGGCGGATATGGCGATTTCCACTCTTTCCCCTACCCCTGAGCGGTGCAAGAGTGTAGACTTTTCAGATCCTTACTATCAACAAGATGTGGCATTTCTTGTCCTTGAGGGCTGTCCCATTACCTCCCCTCGGGGGTTGGAAAATAAAGTGCTGGGCGTGCAAATGGGGAGTACCCATGAAAATACAGGCCAGGCGTTGATCAAAAAGATTCCAGCTCTTTCGGTCGTGTCCCTCAACAAGGGGGGAGAGTTAGTGCAGGAATTGAAAAACAAACGGATTGATGCGATCCTCACCGAAACCTGTACGGCTCAGCGTATTGCGGCGGCCACCCCCGGATTGAAGGTGGTTCCGCTCGAGATTGAAGGGGAGAAGCTTGCGATTGCGTTCCCAAAGGGGTCGCCCTGGGTCAAGGTTGTGAACGAAAAACTCAAGAATATGCAAAAAGACTTGAAAACCCTCACTGTAAAATGGTTTAAAACAGAATGATCATTCTGGATTTTGAACGCATCTGGCCGTCTGTTCCCTATATCCTGGGGGGTGTGCAGATTACTTTGGCCTATACGCTCATTTCCTTATGTTTGGGGTTTTTGTGTGGGGCTCTCCTGGCCCTGTGCAGTGTGAGTGAGATGAGGCCCTTCAAGGTCTTTTCAAGCTTTTACGCTTCTGTCTTTCGAGGCACCCCCGTCCTCCTTCAATTGACACTTATTTATTATGCGACGCCCCAATTGGTGGGGTATAATATCTCAGTATGGGAAGCGGGCATCCTGTCCTTTACGCTCAATTCAGCTGCGTACCTTTCAGAACATTTCCGGGCCGGGATCGAGGCGGTGGATAAGGGGCAAAAAGAAGCGGCCCTCTCTCTGGGGATCCCTTATTATCTGATGATGAAGGACATTATTTTACCCCAGGCGATTCGCAATAGCCTCCCCTCTTTTGTGAACGAGGCCATCTGTTTGCTGAAAGAGTCTGCCTTGATTTCGGTGATTGGAGGAGCCGATATCCTCAGGCGTGCGACCATTGTGGCCAATGAGAAGTATATCTTCTTTGAGCCTCTCCTCATTGCGGGGGCTCTTTATTACATTCTCGTGATGATTTTAGCTCTTTTTGGCAAATTTCTTGAACAAAAGTTGAAACAATCATGATTCGGCTGGAAAACATCCATAAGTCCTTTGGGGGGCAGATCGTCTTACGAGGTGTCTCGGGAGAAATTTCTCAAGGGGAAGTGCTAGCCATCATCGGTCCCTCAGGATCGGGAAAATCGACCCTTTTGCGCTCCATTAACCTTTTAGCCCCTCCTTCTTCAGGCAAGATCTATGTAGATGGCATGTGGATTAATGATGGAAAGACGGATCCAGGCCAGGTGCGCACCAAGATGGGAATGGTTTTCCAACAGTTCAATTTGTTTGATCACATGACAACACTTGAGAATGTCATCTATGCGCCGATAAACGTTAAAAAAATGCCTCGGAAAGAGGCGGAAAAACTGGGGATGGAGCTTTTGGAAAAGATGGGCCTTGAGGAAAAGGCTTCCACCTACCCTCGTCATCTCTCAGGGGGGCAAAAGCAACGGGCGGCAATTGCCCGTGCCCTCGCCATGGAACCTCAGCTCTTGCTGTTTGATGAGCCGACGTCGGCCCTCGATCCGGAAATGGTGAAGGAAGTCTTGATGGTGATGAAAGAATTGGCCCAAACGGGGATGACCATGATTGTGGTAACCCATGAAATGGGCTTTGCCCGAGAAGTGGCCGATCATATTTGGTTTATGGATGAAGGGCGCCTGATTGAAAATTCCCTGAGCGCGGATTTCTTTGCGTCTCCCCAAACAGAACGCGCGCGGAAGTTTTTGGAGAACGTACTTTAGAACAGGAGTCAGGGGGCAGGAACCGGGAGTCAGGACATCACTCCTGATCTCTGTTTTCTGAATACTGGACGACATCGCTCTACTTGAAATTTGTTTAAGTTATTACTACATCTGTTTCATGTGTTGTTTTTGTAAGGAGTTTATTGTGGTGTTACGTTCTTCTGTTTTATTAAATGCGTCTTTGGTGGTCCTTTGCGGGGCATTTTCCTCCCCTCTGATGGCAATGGATGATCTTGATCCCGCGGTGTTAGCCGCAAGTCGTGCGCTGTATGAAGCGGACGAGGACGCTAGATTGGCTGACATTATCAATTTATCTCAGATTCCTGCAGCGGATGAATTCCGAAGAGCTGCGGGGGCTGGAGGCCAGCCAGATGATGAATTCCAGCGCGCTCTTGCGGCGTCAGCGGCTGAGGAGGAAAAAAGGGGGCGAGAGGCTAAGGAAGAAGAGGAAGTCCTTGAAAGGAGTTTGGTAGAACAAAGTCTCCAGGATGTGCTTGCTCTAGACGCTCAGAAGGAAGATGAGAGAAAAGTTGCTGATGCAGCAAGAGACTTTTGCGTGGAGCTCAAGCGGAACGTAAGGGATAATGAACAACCTGATCCAGAGATTATGGGGCATGCCATTAAAGCAGCAAAGCAACACAAGTTGGATTCCGTGTTCTATACGCCGCTTGAGGAGTATTTACAAAGGGTGCAGCCCCCTGTTGTCGCTGCAGCCGCTGCTGCACCGCGGCCATCTGCCGCAGAGATTCGTGAACTGCAAGATACAGAGTATGCAATTGCGCAAGTTGCCGATTTTGAACGTCAAAATGGACATGCTTCTTCAGAGTTAGATCCTAATGTTCTGGCCGCGCTTGGGCTCACTCCAGAGATTCTTGCCGCCCAGGCAGATCTTTTAGCTGCGCATGATGAGCGTAAATCGAATGGGTCTGATACCCCTCCTGCTGCCACTGCTGCCGTTCAAAAAAGAGAGCACAGGCCAGAGCCTGCACCTCAGACTCCTGCACAAGAAGAAAGTGCAAAACGAGCCGAAGGCTTGAAGCAAAACATGAGAGGACATGCCAAATCTGCTGATACAAGAGTAACCGCACAAGAAGATCATTTGAAGGAAGTCCAAGAGCGCGTGATTGCAAAAGGTGCAGCTGCGGCGAAAGCGCCGGACCGTGTTGAGAGTCAGGCAGAACGTATGCTGAGAGAAGAGCGTGCTGCAGCTGCTGAGAAGCGCCTCGCAGCTCAACGTGCTGCTGAACTCAAAAAAATACAAGCAGAGGCTCTCGCAAGAAAGGCTGCAGAGGAAAATGGGGCGGCGGCTGGCTCTTCCCAGAGTTAAATTCTCTACCCTTCTAAGTTCAACAATGCCACATTGCCGCCACTGGCGGTAATGTTGGTAGAGATGGTTCGCTCGGTGCCAAAGCGCGGCAGGTAATGGGGGCCGCCGGCTTTAGGGCCGGTGCCCGAGAGGCCTTCGCCGCCAAAGGGTTGCACACCCACAACAGCTCCAATCATGGAGCGATTGACATAGATATTCCCCACACGGGCGCGAGCGCAAATGCGCTGAATGGTAGAATCGACTCGACTTTGAATACCAAGAGTCAACCCATATCCACTTTCATTAATAGAATCCACAAGAGCATCAATCTCTTTTCCTTGAAATGAGGCTACATGGAGGACGGGACCAAAGACTTCTTTTGTCACATCCTGCATGCCTTGGATCTCAATGAGAGTCGGGGCCACAAAGGTATCTGTGAGCTCTGACGACAAGGCAGCGCGCGCAAGGGGCCTGTGGCCCGCGATGTAGCTTTCAATATCCGCTTGGGCAGCAGCGTCAATGACAGGGCCGACATCCGTTGAAATCCATTGAGGATCGCCGATGGTGAGGGATTCCATAGCCTCTCTCAGCATTTTCAGCGTAGAAGCGTAAATGTCTTCCTGAATAAAAAGAATCCGGAGGCAGGAACACCGCTGGCCTGCACTTTGGAAGGCGGAGGTGATGACGTCATCGACGACTTGTTCAATGAGGGCTGAAGAATCCACAATCATGGCATTGAGTCCGCCCGTTTCCGCAATAAAGGGGACCAAGGCCCCTCCCCTTTCGGTAAGGGTTTTTTGGATATGTTGGGCGGTGGCTGTGGAACCAGTGAACACCACCCCCTTGACCCGATGGTCTCCGAGCAGAGGTGCACTGATCGCACTTCCACGGCCATGGATGAAGTGGAGGACTTCTTTGGGCACGCCGGCATCATGCAAGACCTGGATCGCATGAGAGGCAATCAGAGGCGTTTGGGAGGCGGGCTTAGCGAGGACAGCATTCCCTGCCCCCAACGCAGCAGCCACAGGTCCCATAAAAATGGCAAGAGGGAAATTCCAGGGGCTAATGCAGGCAAAGACGCCCCGGCCCCTGAGGAGGAGTTTGTTCGTCTCCCCTGTAGGTCCGGGCAAGTCTTGCGCCTCGCCAAAGTGCCGGATGGCCTCATGGCCATAATAGCGACAGAAATCCACCGCTTCCCGCAGTTCTGCGATAGCATCGGGCAGAGTCTTTTTACCTTCGTAAATGAGAAGACCTAGAAAAAGTCCCGTGCGTTCCTCGAGAAGATCCCCTGCTCGATACAGGATTTCAGCCCGCTTGGGGGCAGGAATTCGGTCCCAGGCCTCCCAATGCACCGTGGCCGTTTGAAGGGCCTTATCCACTTCTTCAGGGGTCGTATCGGGGGCTGTACCATAGGTGCCTTTTTGAGTTTCAATCTCTTTTTGAAGATGGGCCAAGGTTTTCTTGTCTGAAAGGTCATAGCCTTGGGAATTCTTCCGCGCTTGACCGTAAAGGTCTTGTGGCAAGGCAATACCCGGGTTCAGGCCCAGGGCGTGGGATTCAAAGAAGGTCCATGGATCCCCCACCACAGCCTCTAAGGGAAGGGATTTGTCATAGATTTTGTGCACGAAAGAAGAGTTCGCTCCATTTTCGAGGAGACGACGGACAAGATAGGGCAAGAGTTCCTGATCTTTACCCACAGGCGCATAGACCCGACAATGAACCGGGTGGGTTGAGCGGACGGCCGCATAGAGGTCTTCTCCCATGCCTTGGAGACGTTGGAACTCAAGATCTTGACGACCTTGAGCCATCTCTAGGATTGCTGCGACCGTATAAGCATTATGGGTGGCAAATTGAGGGTAAAGCGCCCCTTCTGCCTTCAGAAGCTTTTGGGCGCAATAGAGGTAGGAGAGATCGGTCGTGCTTTTGCGCGTAAAGACAGGATAAGTCGGATATCCGCCCACCTGAGCCACCTTAATTTCTGTATCCCAATAGGCCCCCTTCACCAAACGAACCATGAGGGTACGGTGAGTATGTTTGGCAAGCGTTTCTGCCCACTCAATCACGCCGGGCGCCTTTTTTTGATAGGCTTGAACTGCAAAGCCAAGCCCTTGCCAATTTTTGAGGGCCTCCGTATGGCAAAGGGCCTCAATAAGATCGAGGGAAAGTTCAAGACGAGAGCATTCTTCCGCATCAATGGTCAGGGCGATATTGGCTTGATGAGCCAGGACACACAGCTCCGTAAGGATGGGCAGGAGGTCCCGCATTACCTGTTCCCGATGAGCCATGGTGTAATGAGGATGAAGAGCGGAGAGCTTGATGGAAATGCTGTCCCGCTCGATAAGAGTGTCCCCGCGTCCCTTTTGCTTTCCTAAGACTTCAATGGCATGGCGGTAGGCGTCAAAATGATGACGAGCCATTGAAAAAGTCCGCGCTCCCTCCCCCAGCATATCGAAAGAATGGCGGTTTTCTTTATCTTTTTGGCGGCGTTTTTCTGAATCTTCAATTGTGCGCCCTAAGATAAATTCCCGAGCCAGAAGGCGCATAAAAACCTTAAAGATACGCGCACTCAGCGGTCGGGCCATTTTTGCCCAGGGCTTGCTTTGGAGGAAACTGGCAAGGTCCAAACCCCACCGAGAAAGGCCCGAGAGGGCATCGCCTTGAGCGCCGGGTTTATTCCACGTCTGGCTGGAAAGAATATCATGAAGAAGAAGATTGGCGGTATAGCCATCCGGAATGCGCAGAAGGGCTTCTGAAAGAGCCATCAGCGCCCGCCCTTCGGGTTGGGACAGGGGAAAATCAATCAGGAAACGTTGAACGTTAAAGGCCGGAAGAGATTTCTCTCGGAGAGCCGCAATCCATGTCTTGGCTTGATCAGCCAAGTGGGAGCGCTTTGACTGCAAGGACAAGAGAGATCCCAACATTTCCTCCAAAAGCGTGACCTCATCTTGGGTCAGCAGAGCTTCGAGGCCGGGATAATGGGGACCAATCTGCTTAAAAATCATGACATATCCTTTCTTGATTATGTAATTTGCCGGGCTGGCGGGATCTTTTTGAGGGCCTTCTCGATCTCTGCTTCCAAAAGTGCAGGAGAAGCCAAAGAATCGATCAACTCATTGATGGCGATGGCGCGCCTGAGAGCCTGGGAAAAGTCGAGGCCTTTATCCAGAGAGGCTGCAAGGGCGCCAATAAATGTATCCTCGGGAGTAACGGAGAAAGGATGTGTTTTCCAAGTGCCTTGGGGCGAGTAGGTCAGGGCGCCTTGATCTCCAAGTGTGATGAGGCAGGTAAGCCCATAAGTTGCCACCACATGGCGCCCTGCCGCTGTCGGAGAAACAATCTCCATCCCAAGGTAAAGAGCCAGAGCCGCGGCTTCCTGCTGATTCATGACGAGCACGTCAATGTGGCGAAAAACCGCCTCAGGAACGGGATATGCGGGGGCTAAATTTAGGATCGTGCGAGCCCCTCGTTTTTTAGCGCGTTCAAGAAGATGCCAGTTTTCTTCCGGCAGGGTTTCCATTTGGAGAAGAAGGATGGTATCTGAAGACAAAAGGGCATCGGGCACGTCAGCCCCGCGGAGTTCCTGGTTCACCCCGCTTGCGATTATCCTCAACGTTTCGCCTTTTGCATCGACACACACCTGAGCACATCCTGTGGGCTTTCCTGGACATACACGTACGTGGGTCAGATCAACAGGAGAATTTTTGAGCGCCGCTAGGGAAAATTGGCCAAAAGAATCATCTCCGATACAACTGAAGAGCTTAACTGACGCCCCTGCTTGGGCCGCAGCAATGGCTTGTGCTGCCCCCTTCCCTCCCGCAACAAGATGGTAATCTGGGCACAAGATCGTTGGCCTGTCAGGGCGCGGCAAGTGAAGCACGTTCATCACAATGTCAGCGTTGATTGAGCCAAAGACGACGATCATGAGGATCCATTTTTGAGGTGTGTTTTTCAATATATCGACACTCTTGATGGCAAACAACGCTGTTTCTGTGTGTCGTTTTCCCCTTGCATAAGGCCTGGGGATTTGATATTGCACCTGTACCACTGAATCTTGGGGAAAACCCCAAAATCGTGCGGTCGTGGCGGAATTGGTAGACGCGCAGCGTTGAGGTCGCTGTGGGGGAGACCCCGTGGAAGTTCGAGTCTTCTCGACCGCACCAGTGGATTCAGGAGGGAACATGGAAGAGCCTCTTTATCAAAGGGCCATTGAGTATCATCGCCGTATTCCTGCTGGAAAAATAGGTGTGGCCCTTACGAAACCTCTCTCGACCCATGACGATCTTGCGCTTGCCTATTCTCCGGGTGTTGCCGCCATTAGCAAAGCCATTCATGCCGATCCTCAAGAAGCCACATTCCTCACTGCGCGGGCGAATCTTATCGCCGTGATTACGAATGGATCTTCTGTTTTAGGATTGGGCAATATCGGCCCCCTAGCGGCAAAGCCTGTGATGGAGGGGAAAGCGGCTATTTTTCGGAAATTTGCTGGCATTAATGTGTTCGACCTTGAAATTAATGAAGCCGACCCTCAAAAACTCGTGGATATTATTGCGAGCCTTGAGCCCACATTTGGGGGGGTTAACCTTGAAGACATCAAGGCTCCGGAATGTTTTTACATTGAGAAAGAACTCAAGAAACGTCTCAAGATCCCGGTCTTTCATGATGACCAACATGGGACAGCAATTATTGTGGCAGCTGCAGCCTTAGGTGCCCTTACCCTTGTAAACAAGCCGATTGGCAGCATTAAGTTGGTTGTCTCTGGCGCAGGCGCTGCCGCCCTCACCTGCATTGATATGCTGATTGCCCTGGGCCTTCGGAAAGACAATGTCCTTGTGGTTGACCAAGCCGGTGTGATTTACGAGGGACGTGCAGAACGGATGGATCCCTCCAAGGAAAGATATGCTACCTCCTCACCTCTTCGCACGCTGGCTGAGGCGCTGGAGGGGGCCGATTTCTTTCTCGGGCTCTCTGCGGGCGGGCTTGTGAGCGGTGAAATGATCGCAAAGATGGCTCAAGATCCCATTGTCTTTGCCCTGGCCAACCCTCTTCCTGAAATTCTGCCGGAAGAGGTGAAACGCATATGGCCAGGGGCCATTGTCGCAACAGGTCGTTCCGATTATCCCAATCAAGTCAATAATGCGCTGTGTTTTCCCTTCATTTTTCGTGGGGCGCTCGATGTGGGGGCGACCACCATTAATACAGAGATGGCCTTGGCTTGTATTCATGCGTTGGTTCATATCGCGCAGCAAGGCTCGCCTTCTCAAATGATCGCTTTCGGGCCTGACTACCTTATCCCCGATATTTTTGACACACGCCTCCTTGTTGATTTGCCTATTGCCGTCGCAAAGGCTGCCATGGAAAGTGGGGTGGCGACTCGTCCAATTCAAGATTTAGATACCTATCAACAATCCTTGACTGCACTCACCCACCGGTTGGCCCATGACTGAGGGGCGCGATAAGGACGCTCTCTACGGCGTTTCCCAAAAGACAATCCGTGCCTTAGAAGTGGCCTTAGAGTTGGGTCAGGCTGATCAAGTGCAGCGACTTCTTGCGCCGCTTCATGCGGCGGATGTGGCGACGGTGATTGAATATCTTGCTCTCCCCTTAAGGCAGCGCCTTGTTGAATTTTTGGGCCCTCATTTTGACCCGGAAATTCTGACCCACCTCGATGAAATCGTTCGGGAAGAAGTGGTGGCCCTTGTCGGGCCCCATACGATTGCGGAAGTCATTCAATCTCTTGGACCAGATGAAATCATTCCCCTTGTTGAGGATTTAGACCCGCACCAACAAAAGGCGATTCTATCCCTGATTCCTGTTGGGGAACGGCGTGTTATTGAGCAAGCATTGGCCTATCCGGAAGAGAGTGCCGCCCGTTTGATGCAACGGGATATGGTCTGTGTGCCGTCTGCATGGACAGTGGACCAGGCCATTCGTCATGTGGCTGGTGAACCTGAGCTCCCCGAAAAATTCTATGCTTTGTTTGTGACGGACGCGGATAATCATCCTTTAGGCATGGTTTCTTTAAGTCTTTTGCTGCGATATCCTTCAGAAACACGCCTGGTTGATATTATGGATGGGGACATTAAACCCATCCCTGCGGCGATGGATCAAGAAGACGTTGCCCTTTTGTTCCGCAAATATGGACTTATATCGGCACCTGTTGTGGACGAGAAAGGCAGCGTCCTCGGCGTCATTACAATTGATAATGTTGTGGATGTCATTGAGGAAGAAGCGGAGCAAGATATCATGCTGCTCTCACGGGTGACCGAATCGGACTTCTATGCCCCCCTCCTGATGACCTCGTATTTCCGCATGCGTTGGCTGATTTTGATGTTTTTGAATTCCTTGATGGCTGTTTTTGTGATTTCCCGCTTTCAAACCACCATTGAAAAAATGGTGGCTCTTGCAATTTTGATGCCCATTTGTTCCGCCATGAGTGGCAATGCAGGAATGCAGGTGGTTACCGTCACCGTGCGCGCCCTTGCGACCCGTGAGTTGGGCGGGACCAATATGTATCGGGCCATTGGAAAAGAAACTCTGGTAGGCATTATCAATGGTATTGTTTTTGGAATTGTCTTAGGCGGCATTGCCGCGGTGTGGTTTGAGAATCCTGCCTTGGGCATTGTCCTTGCGGTCTCCCTAAGCCTCACCATGATTTCAGCCGCCGTGGGTGGGGTTATTTTCCCGCTTCTGATTTCACACTTCAAAATGGACCCTGCCATTAGCGCAGGCCCTCTGTTAACCACAACAACGGATGTGTTGGGATTTGCGATCTTTTTAGAACTGGCCCGCGTTTTCTTGATGTGAGAGAAGGAGGTCTCCCTCCTTCTCTCTGCCTGAGCTTAGTGATGACCTCTCGCTGCAGCGTCCATCCTGAGGCGAGTTGCCTCTTCCTCTTGGCGGTTCATCGCGCCGAGATCTGGCCCAGCAGGGTGCTGTGCTGATGGATCATGCAACGCGTTGTGCATCATAAGACGCGTTTCCTCTTCCTTTTGTTGGTTGAGGGCACCGAGATCTGGAAGAGCTGCTGCTTGCATCCTGTGATGCGTTGCCTCTTCATTTGATCGGCCCATCGCGGCGAGATCTGGTAAGTTGTCGCCCGCTGCCATCACGCCTGCTGGCGCGAGGAACGCAGACAAAAGAACAGTTAAAGTGGTGTAAGATAACAATTTTTTCATGATTCAATCTCCTTTGAGGTTAACGCTATAGATTATACAGAAGAAATAGTAAAAAAAAATGAATAAATATACTTTATGGAAAAATAATCGCAGACACGTCTGAATTTGAAGGTGCTTTAAGCAACCCTATTGCCTCTGCCATTGCTTTTTCTTGATGTGAGGGGCTTTCGGGGCAGGCGTCCGCATATGTTGGGAGATCTCCACATATTCTGGGAGGGTTGCCGACTGCAATGAGAAACCGTGTATACGCCTCTATTTCTTCACGCCAAAGAAACCTATATGGATCCATCCGCTTGTCATTTAGATCGATTCCCATTTTCTCAGGGACAAGATCGGGAAAATATTCCCGCTCATCCTCTTCATCCCATTTTTGCGTCGTTTTGCGAAGAAGTTGACGGTGTTCTAAACGTTCCCGCAGCGCAACACTAAAAAATTTTAGTTTTTCCTGTGCTTCAACTATCTGTCCTTGAATAAAAAGATAGTCAATTTCATGCGCCCTCGCTTCCGCAACATCCCCTATGCTACCAGACCAACTCTCTACTTGATAGAGATTAAGTGCTTCTGTCCCTTTTCTAGGCATAGCATAAAAATCTGCAAATATTCTCTGTATCTCCTCTTGCGCCTCTTTTGGAGTGGGAGGGGGATAAGACTGTTTGTATTCCTCTGGTAGAGCCAGAGGCCCTTCTAAGAGCGTGGTGCAAAAATTCGATATATCCTGTTCTGCTTCTTCTGGAGAGGGAGGGGTGTGCGGAACGCCCCCCAACAGTTCATTGTCTGACGCTATCGCCATTGCAGACACAAAGCTTGGGGAGAGGAGGAAACCCAGGATAGCAGCCATCAATAGGTTTGTAGGTATGATTTTTTTCATAAGGAAGGGGTTCCCTCAAAATTGGACGTATGTGCCTAAATTGTAACCCATTCTCTCAAACCTACAAAAGGTTTTAGCCATGCGTGCAGACTCTTTGTTAACAACAACAACGGATATGTTGGGATTTGTAATCTTTTTAAACGGGTCCGCGTTTGCTTGATGTGAGGGTCTCTCGGGGAAGATTTCCGAATACGCTGGGGGAAGAGGTCCACCTCCTATTGCAGTGAGAAAATTTCCTGAGCTAAAGTATAGAACACCCGCCCTTCTTAGTTTTGGGATTTACCTCGAGTCGTCTCGCATTTTCTTGAGTTACGAATTGATCATATGACTCCTTTTCAAGGAGCACTAGGTTATGCTCGAGTTTTCTTAAAAAGTTTTCGTTACTATCGGCAGAAGCTGCAGCCGATACCTCTGAGGGGGGCACCATCTCATCCGTTTTTATCTCCAAAAATTCTCTATTGCTATCGGAGGGCGCTGCAGACGCTGCTTCTGAAGCAAGTGTCATCTCGTACGCTTTTATGTATTTTTCGGGAAGAACACTAGAATCTCCTCTTGCAAGGCGTGCGCGATGCAATCGCATTGCTTGGTGAGGATTCCTTTTTTTTCCGAAGAAATACTGCCTGATGTCTCTGTACTCTTGCAGATTGGCGATAAAATTTTCCAATTCCTTCAAGGTTTCTGTTGTTTTTCCTTGTTCATAGAGCGTATCGATCTCCCTCGCTTTTTCTTTTGAGGATTCATGTGCATCGCCAGTCCAGATTATGATGCGATAACTGCGCAACACCTGAGAGCCAGGGAGGAACGTCTCTTTCTCTTGAGGCTTTTTAGCTATTGCTGGCTCCCACCATATAACTTCGAGTTCATCTTGGATTTTTTTTGCCAATATCAGCTCCTCTTCATCAGGTCCTGCTGAGGAGAGAACTCTCTCAAACGCTTTTCTTAGTGTCTTTCCGAGCGCACTGGGATCTCCTCTCACAACGCGCATAATATCCAGTGAAATTGCTTTATAGGGATTTAGTTTCTGTCCGTCTTTCCCAAAAAACATTCTTACGAGGTTAGTGGCCTTTAGTGCTTCTCTGGTTTGTTCTAACAGAGCGTCACTATCGTCACCGAAAGCGGCCTGGGTTTTCCGAAATTCCTCTCTTGCTTCCTCAGGGAGTGCACTTGGCTTTTTTGCAGAAATGCGATTCTGATTCAATTTTATTGCTTCGTGGGGGTTGTGGGGCCATCCGGCCATTCCAAAGAAAATCCCTCTGATTCGTATGAGTTCCCTTAGATAAGTTTGTAAACGCTCTCGCTCCTCTTCAGAAGCATCCTTTTTTCCTTCCTTAAATAAGGTATCGATGAGCTCAACGTTATCTTGTACCCATGCATATTCTTCTCCATCCCATGCCCATCCCAGCTCATCAGGATAAGATATCATATAAAGCTGATACATCGTCGTGCCTGGGCCCTTGTCTATTACATCCTGCTCCAGGAGTGGGGTGCGATAATGCACGGAAGAAAAAGGAATCAACTCATTCTCTAGAGACTCCATTGCAAGCACCAAATTGGATGATAAAAGAAAAGTCAGTGCAGCGGCTATCCATAAATTCACGATTGTCTCCTTAAAAATTGGCCTTATAAGATTCGCGTATAATCCTTGTCGGTACATCGGCTGAAGGCGCCTTCAGCAACCCTATCGCCTCTGCCATCGCTCTTTCTTGATTCTCTCTGACTGCTTGACTCTTCATCAGTGGCTCTAATCCTGCGGCGAGTTTTTCAGGCGTACAGTCTTGTTGGATGTATTCTGGAATATAGGTGGTGGGGTGTTTGGGGATATTGGTTCGATTGAGGAGAATGTTGATCATGCAGACCCAAGGCGTTTTGATAAGACGACGCATAACCCAGGCGTTGAGTGGACCTATTTTATAGGCCACGACAAACGGAAGGTGCGCCGCCGCAAGTTCTAAGGTTACCGTTCCGGAAGCGGCTAAAGCCACATAAGCAGTGCGAAAGACTTTATTTTTCTCCTGATTTCCCACGACAATTTGAGGGAGGAGAGGCCAGTCTTTGATACCCTCTCTCACAAGCGTCTCCACATGAGGAAGGGTTGGAATGACCACCTTAAGCTCTGGGTGCGTTTTTTGCAGCAAGGCAACCGTTTGTCCGAACACCGGCAAGAGTTTTTCGACCTCAGACCGCCGACTCCCAGGAAGGACACACAGCAGGCTGGGATCTCGGCCCCCCTCTTCCCTATTTTCTTGTGTTGCCACAGGATGGCCAATAAATGTCGCCGGAAGCCCCCATTTTTGAAACAAAGGGGGCTCGAAAGGGAAAAGGCATAAGAGGTGATCTAGAAAGAGAGAAATTTTCTTGGCGCGGCCTGGCCGCCAGGCCCATACTGAGGGAGCAACATAGTGGATGAGGCGTGGCCGGTGGGGAAGGGTGTGCAGATACTTCATCACACGAAAACTAAATTCCGGCGCATCGATCGTTATGACCACATCAGGACCTTGCTTTTGAATGACATCAATTGTTTGGTTGAAACGCCGCCTTAAATTGGGCAAAGCACGGAAAATCGAATAAAAACCCATAAGTGACAGCTCTTCCATCGGAAATAAGCTTTCCATGCCCTGGGCTTCCATGAGAGGGCCGCCAATACCAGAAAATCTTACCTTTCCTTTTTGTTTCAAGGAGGCCATGAGCTCGGCCCCTATACGGTCGCCTGAGGCTTCGCCGGCAATAAGAAAGAGATGAGGTGTTTTTGGGGGCATACTTACTCTTTAAAACCGTAAATAAAGAGAGCGTTTTCTTCCGCTAAACGAAGAGTCTCTTCTCGTTTGAGAAGCAATGTATGACTGGCTTGGATTGCAATCCCCTTGAGACCAGCCTCTTTGGCTTTCTTAATCGTTTCAGGACCGATGGCGGGGAGATCGACCCGACGTTCCTGATCCGTTTTTGCCATTTTGACCAGGACCCCTCCTGGGCCTGGACGATGGAGATTGTGTGAGCGTTGAATGAGTGCATCTGTTCCTTCTGCGGCTTCTATTCCTAAGACGTACTCTTCTTGCACGATGATCGCTTGCCCTACATCCAAGGGACTGAGAACCTTAAGAACCTCTTTTCCTCGCGCAATATCTTTGAGAGCTTGTGCATCAGGAAGCAGTGAGGTCAAAGGACCTTCCGTCGGAAGAAGATCCTTAAGAATATCAGCCGCCCCGACAACCCGGTACCCTTCTTCTTCACACATTTCAATAACCGCACGGAGAAGTTTATCGTCTCCCAGGGAGCGTTTAATGATCTTGGCGAGCCATTTTACCCCCTCCCAATCGGGGCGAATCGTACTCATTTTAGGGCGTGTGAGTGCGCCTGCCATCACAATTTCTTTAATCTGGTTGACTTTTAAATATTTTGACGCCTTTCCTACTTCTCCGAAGGAAATCCACTCATGAGGATGGTTTTGAACGAGGGAAGGATCTGTTTGTCCTATAAAGGCTAAGACAACGAAGGGGCGTTTTTGGTTCTGAAATGTGTCAATAAGCATAGCTGGCAGATCTCCTCGACCTGCCAGAAGGGCAATGGGCGCTCGGTTAAGCGCAGCTTGTATGTCGTTCGTCGGATACATCTAAGCCTTCAGATACCCACTCTCCTTCTGGAAAACAGAGAGATTGTTTATGGTCTTTCTCGAGAAACTCAAGAAGTTGCTGCACTGTTGAGCATTGACTATAGGATTCTTTAATTGCCGCCACTCTTTCTTCAAGGGAACCAATTTGTTTGTTTGCGAGAAGATTATAAGCGTTACGCAGATTGTGTATCTCTTCACGGGTAAACTTTTTCCGTTTCATCCCAATGAGATTCAATCCCCCCAGTTTTCCTTTTGCTGCAACCACTGCTCCGAAAGGAATAATATCTTTTGTAACGCCGGCAGTTCCCGAAATAATAGCATAGGCCCCAATTTGAACAAACTGGTGAATGGCGGCAAGCCCACCAATAATTGCATAATCCCCAATGGTAACGTGCCCTCCCAGGGTCGCATTGTTCGCCAGAATGACAAAATTTCCGATACGGCAATCATGGGCAATGTGAGCCCCGACCATAATCAAGCATCCGTTTCCAAGGATGGTTTTCATCCCTCCTTCTTTCGTTCCGAGATGAATCGTCGCATGCTCGCGAATTGTACACTTTTCCCCAATCTCCAAGAAAGAATCCTCTCCGCTATATTTAAGATCTTGGGGAATCAATCCAATTGTTGCAAAGGGGAAGACTTCCGTGCCCTGGCCAACCGTGGTGCGGCCATCCACAACCACATGCCCATGGATTTTGACATTTTCTTTGAGGATGACATGAGGTCCAATAAGGCTATAGGGACCGATCGTAACTCCCTTTGCCAGCGTTGCGCCCTCTGCTACGATAGCTGTAGGGTGAATAGAGGTTGTCATGAATTTTTCCTAATTATCTGCAATCATTGCCGTTTTGATGACATCCGCAACGATTTCATCCTTCACTTTTGCAATTCCTTTAAAGCGCCACACTTGATTGCGGCGATGAATTTTTTGGACATGCAAATGCAGTTCATCTCCGGGAGACACCCTTTTACGAAAACGGCATTCATCCACACCCAGAAAATAAACCAATTTTTCTTGATCGTACATTCCAATGCTATGCATGGCCAAGGTGGCTGCCGTTTGGGCCAGCGCTTCAATGATCATCACGCCGGGCATGACGGGCTTTTTAGGAAAGTGTCCCTGAAAATACCAATCGTCAGGGGAAACAACTTTGATACCTGTGGCGCTTTCATGAGGGATGATATCAATGAGACGCTCCACCATCAGCATAGGTGCACGATGGGGAATGAGGCGCATGATTTGAAGCGCATCTAATTCTGTCACATCTTGGGGAGGCGTTTGAAGAGAAGGAGCTGTCACGATACGTTCCTCTTTTTTGGTTTTTCGTGGATACGGGTTTTTTCTGCGAGCTGTTTCAAAACAGCTAGCTGGCGAAAAAAAGTCTTAAATGGCATAGCGGGAGTACCGAAGAGAGTTTCACCTGCTGTTACATTATGCATAACTCCTGATTTTGCTGCCAGTCGTACTCCTGCTCCAATTTTTAGGTTGTCTGCAACGCCCGATTGAGCAGCAGCTACCACATAATCATCAAATTTTGTGCTTCCTGCAATCCCAGATTGAGCAATGATCACACACCACTTCCCAAGCTGGACATTGTGGCCAATTTGAACAAGGTTATCAATGTGCGTTCCCATCCCGATCACTGTATCATGGCCACTGCCTCGGTCAATGGTGGTGTTAGACCCTATTTCCACATGGTCGTGGAGGATCACACGGCCAAGCTGAGGTACATCGACATGACCTCCAAGATCGCCTGTATCTCTAAAAAAACCAAACCCTTGTTGACCAATGCGGGCGCCAGGCTTAACGCGGACACCTTTGCCGATGAGGGTATGGGAGATAGACACATGGGACGCAATCACACTCCCCTCTCCAATCACCACCCCTTCCCCAATCATAGAAAGAGGACCAATCACAACATGGTCCCCAATTTCTGCATAGGCTTCAATAACGGCCATGGGGCCGATGGTAACGCCCTTACCTAATTTTACGGTGGGGTGGATGACGGCTGTTGGATCAATAGAGCCGCCGGTTGTCTCTTTCTCATAAAAAGCTTGGGCAATCAGGGCAAAAGAGCGGCGAGGATATTTCGCCACGAAAAGGGCGACAGAGGAGGGGGCATGCTCCATCCCTTTCTCCGAGATAATGCAGACACCCGCTTTTGTGTTTTTAAAGGCTTCCTGGTAGCGAGGAGATCCGTCAAAAAGAGTCAAACAGGAAGAGTCAGCCGTTTCAAGAGGGGCAACATCCCCTATTTCTAGCTCTGGGTTTCCACGCTCGAGGCGGCACTCCCCCTTCAAAGCAAGCTCAGCAAGCGTAAAAGGACCTTTTTTCTGAAAAAAACGTGGATCTGCCATGATGCTCCGCCAGTGTTCAGTAATCAGTGTTCAGTAATCAGAAGTAATCAGGTCTGATGACTGAATACTGAACACTGATTACTGGATGGAGCGGGCGAAGGGATTTGAACCCTCGACCCCAACCTTGGCAAGGTTGTGCTCTACCCCTGAGCTACGCCCGCGTTCTCCAATCCTCCTTCTGTGAAGAGGATGGGGGACATCATACTGAGGTTGGGCTAAAACTCAAGGAAAAAAAATACACTCTTTTAGGAAACTTCCTTGTTTACGCCATTCCCTTCTCCTTGATAGACTCGTCCTCATCATTCTTAAAGAGGTCAGCATGCCCTTTCCTTCAATAAGCCCCATTGCGCTTCAAATCGGCCCTCTTGCGATTCATTGGTACGGAATTGCTTATGTCATAGGCATTTTAGGGACGTGGCAGTACTGTTTATGGCTCTTACGACGATCTCCTCAAAGTTTTCCTCTGCTAACACGTCAGATTGTGGATGATTACCTGGGCTGGGCGATTGCAGGGATCATCTTGGGGGGACGATTAGGCTATGTCATGTTTTATGTTCCCTCTAAATATATCGCAAACCCGCTTGAAATTTTTCAGGTATGGCAAGGGGGAATGTCCTTTCATGGGGGACTTTTAGGGGTGACGATTGCCACCCTGGTGTTTAGTTCCCGCCGAAAAATCTCTCCTCTTGCGTTAATGGATCTTGCTTGCTGCGGCATTCCTATTGGCCTTTTTTGTGGCCGGATTGCGAATTTTATTAATGGAGAGCTTTACGGCCGTATAACAGATGTTTCTTGGGGCGTTGTTTTCCCTCGCGGTGGCCCCTGGCCCCGTCACCCCAGCCAGCTCTATGAGGCAGGTGTTGAGGGGCTTCTGCTTTTTGGACTATTAAGCTTTTGTGCGATCAAAACCAATGCACCCCACCGGCGTGGGCTTTTAACCGGGCTTTTCCTTGTCGGCTATGCAGCAGGCCGGATCGGCGTTGAATGTTTCCGTCAACCAGACGCCTTTTTGGGCTATTTTGTGGGCGGCTCAACCATGGGGCAATGGCTTTCCTTGCCTTTATTAGGGTTGGGCATCTTTTTGATTGCCCAAGCAGGAGCCGCAAAAGGTGGGCAAAACGTCCGCTAAGCCCCCCTGCCCTCTTTTGCCCTACTTACGCTCTGAGCCTCTCTCGCAAAGCCAGTTTATGGATCTTGTCTTACAGCATCCCCTGTATGGATACTATCGAACCCAGAAGGCCGTTGGACAAGATTTTACGACAGCTCCTGAGATCAGCCAAATGTTCGGCGAACTCCTGGGCGCTTGGATGGTGGGTATGTATGAAAAACTGGGATCTCCCCCTGTCATTCACCTTGTCGAATTAGGGCCCGGGCGAGGAACCCTTATGGCAGATATGCTGCGCATTGCCGCTTTATCCCCTTCTTTTTTGCAAGCTCTTCAGGTGCATCTCGTGGAAGTCAATCCTATCCTGAAAGAAACACAGCGAGAACGCCTTCGCCACCCCTCTCTTCACTGGCATGAGGATATGAAGACGCTCCCCTCCCAAGGCCCTCTCCTCATTATGGCCAATGAATTTTTTGATGTATTCCCTACGGATTATTATCTTCGGCGCGATCACATCCTGTATGAACGTCGGGTGAAGGTGAAGGAAGAAGAACTTTCTTTCATCTTTGTCCCCCTCAGAGAAGATCTGGGAGAGGACATCTCTTGGGAAGAAAGTCCAGCTTCCCTGGCCCTTCTGCAAGCTTTAGGGGATCGCCTCGTGACCCAGGGTGGTGCCCTCCTTCTCATTGATTATGGATATGAAACGGGCCAGGGAGATACGCTCCAGGCCCTTTTTGAGGGAACCCCCTCTTCTCCCTTGACCCATTTGGGCCATACAGATCTTACATGCCATGTGAATTTTTGGGCCTTAAAAAAGACAGCTGAGAAGAAGGGGTTGAAAGTGTTTGGACCCACCCCACAAGGACAGTTTTTGAAAAATTTAGGCATTCACCAACGCACCGCCTTTCTCAAGGCTAAAAATCCACGAGAAACAGGAGTGCTTATGGCAGCGTGTGAGCGCTTGACACATCCTCTGCAAATGGGCAGTCTCTTTAAGGTCCTGTGTATTGTTTCGCCAGATTTACGCCAACCAGAAGGATTTTAAGTCATGAAAATGCAGTGTCCTCGCCTTGCGCGTTTTCCCAAACTTAAACATGCTTTTTTTGAGGAGGATCGTGCCCCTTTGGAGACCCGTTCTCCGCGCATTCTCAAAGATGTAATGGGAGGAGAAGGCCCTTTAATTGTCCTCGATCAAGTCCACGGAAATCATGTTTTTTCCCTTGAATCCCCCGAAGAGGCTTCTCTTTTTGCCCTCTCTCCCCGTTCAAAACGTCGCAAGGGGGATGGACTTGTGACCAATGTGCCCGGCCTTGTGATAGGTGTTGAGACAGCAGACTGTGGGCCGGTGCTCTTTTACGATCCTCAAACCCATGTTGCTGGCATCTGTCATGCGGGCTGGAAAGGCGCACGAGCCGGCATTCTTCAAGAAACTCTGAACGCCATGGAGAATTTAGGGGCATGCCGCGCTGATATTCAGACGACCCTCGGCCCGACCATTCAACACCAAGATTATGAAGTCGGTCCTGAATTTCCTGACCTGATTGATGGACAATATGATTCTTACTTTTACCCATCCCAAAAGGAGGGGCACCACCACTTCAATCTCCCGCAGTATATTCAGGATATTCTTGAGCAAGAAGGCATCGAAAATTTTTATAATCTGGCACAAAATACATTTGACAGCCGTTTTGCAAGCCGGAGACGCACCTTAGGGGCCGCCAAAGAAGGAGAGTATTTCTCTGGCCTTTCCTGCATTGTGTTGGTTTAGAAAGAGGGTTTTCTGGGATCTCTTGCAGGGGAAAAGGAAGCGTTATTTTTTATGAGAGGATTTATTGCGTTTCTCTGGATTTTATGATAGACTCGCCCCAGTCCGGTTAATTTTAGAATGCATTACATACATGAAAGAGTCCACCGGCAACTCTAACGAACGAGGAATAAAAAAAATGAAATATACACCTTATGCGGTTCTTATCGCAGTTTCTGCTTTTGCTCTTGCAGCTTGTGAGAAGAAAGCTCCAGAAGCTCCTCAAGAGCCACAAGCTGAGACAACAATGCCAGCTGAACCAGCACCTGCTGCTGAGACACCAGCTGAGCCAGCACCTGCTGCTGAAATGCCAGCTGAGCCAGCACCTGCTGCTGAGCCAATGCCAGCTCCTGCTGAAACACCAGCAGAAACTAAGTAACTTCTGACTTTTCGGGAGGACATTCTCTGTCCTCTCTGGAAAAAGTTCCTTTTTAGGATTCAAAAAGCCCCGTTCAACAACGGGGCTTTTTTGTTGGGCATCTTCATAGAGCGTTAAGACTTTTGTGATACGCTTTGAACGACTTATTTTGGAGATTTACGATGAAATTACCCACATGTTATCAACCCCTTTTGGCTATTGTGCTTTTTTTGGCAGTGACGTCTCCCCTCCTCAGTGCCGCAGAGGGATCTGCTGAAATGCAGGACGTGGATCTTAAAGAAAAAAAGTCTGAGATCCAACAATTTAGGGATCGGTTGACCACCCTTTTGGCTCAGGATGATGAAGAAATCCAGGCACTCGAGGGAAAACCTCTTTCTCCTGACCAACAAACGTCGTTGCAGGAAAGGAAACTGGAGTTAGCCTCTTTGCAATCCCGTCTGCAGCACACATTGCAAGCGAACAGCTTAAAAGAAAGCGAAAAAGAGATCATGGTGATGGAAAATCTTGTCGCGCAAAATACGGCGGAACTTGCTTCCCTTTCTACTTTTGGAAGCTATTTCAACCCCTTCAGCTATGGGGATCCCCGCTACCATGAACTTTCTTCGAACCTCCCTGGACAACAGAAAATTTTAGCGCATTGGAAAACACAATACAGAGGAGCCTCCGCTGCAGAGTATACCTCCCTGGTTGGCCTTGAGCAGGAAGTGGCTGATTTGCAGGAAAAACTTGTGGCCTTTCAACAGGCTCTCCAACATCAAGATGAAGGAAAGCAAAACGGAATTTTGCCTGAGCAGAAGGATGGGGGGGGCGAGCATCTTGCGGCCATAGCTGAGGTAGAGCAGGCTATTGGAAACGGTTAAAAGCCCGTAAACACCAAAGACGCCCTTTGGACCATCAAGAGAAAGGGATCGGGGAAGAGGCAGAAAAATAAGAGAACCCCTGCACATAGGATGAGGACAATGCCCATGCCTGAGGACGCCACAACGGTCTGTCCATAAAATTCAGGGGCAAGGTCGTCGCTGCTCTTAAAATACATAATTTTGATGATGCGCAGGTAGTAAAAGGCCGCAACGACCGAGGTGACCATACCAAGGACGGCGATGCTAACAAACCCCTCCGCAATGGCGGCTTTAAAAATATAAAATTTTGCGAAAAAGCCTGCAAAGGGGGGAATGCCAGCCAAGGAAAACATCAAAAGGGCGAGAAAGAAGGCTAGACAGGGGTGGAGGGACCCAAAGCCCGCTAAACTGTCAAAGGTCTCAGCTTTTTTATTGCGTAAACATAAAAGACTTCCAAAAACCCCAATCATCATCACAAGATAGAGAGACACATAAACCAGCACACCTTGTAGGCCTTCCCGCACACCGGTGGCAAGTCCGAGGCAGACATAGCCCATTTGGGCAATCGTACTATAGGCCAAAAAGCGCTTGATGTTTGTTTGGGAGAGGGCGGCCAAGGTCCCCCACACCATGGAGAGGACCGCAAGCCCAAGGAAAAGCGGAGACCATAGTGGATATAAGATAAGAAAGGGATCCATCAAAAGACGGAGGAGCACAAGAGCAGCCACCCCCTTAGGGGCATTCGCAATAAAAGCCACGATAGCGGTGGGGCAGCCTTCATAGACATCGGGCGTCCACATGTGGAAGGGCGCTGCAGACATTTTAAACGCAAAGGCGCTTATAATAAAGAGAAGGCCGATGCAAAGACCAAGAGGCAAGACCGCCACGTCCATGTGGATGGATCGGGCAAGAACCTCAAAGTGGGTGGACCCCGCAAATCCATAGAGAAGACTGGTCCCATAAAGGTAAAAGGCAGTCGCCACGGCACCGAGGATAAAGTATTTGAGGGCCGCCTCCGCACTGAGGCCACTGTCTCGATTGAGGGCGGCTAAAATATAGAGGGAGAGACCTTGAATCTCGAGGGCCACAAAAAGGTTCAAGAAATCATTGGCACTGAGCATGAGGAGCATACCAGATGTGGCAAACAGAATGAGGGCGGCATACTCGAAAGACAAAAGCTGGTCATGGAGTAAAGGAGTGAGGGAGAGTATCAAAACGGCAGCTGCACTGACAAAGATGATGATTTTTCCAAAATAAATAAAGTCGTTTTGAAGCACTTGGCCCTCAAAAGAGGTCCAGCTTTCCCCAGCCTTATGACAGATAAGAAGAGCGCAAAAGGCCAAAAGGAGGCCTCCTAGCGCCATATAGCCAAAGTGGCGCGGTGCAGGCGTTTGCCTGATGACCCCGCCCCCCAGAATCAGGAGCGCCGTGAGGATCAGCAAAATTTCAGGAAGAATCAGGAGAAAATCGGGTAAATAGGTCTCAACCATGCCTTCCCCCCTTCTCTGTTGCCGTCAAAAGATGGGAAAGGCTACTTTTCACCATGGTAAAAAGAGGAGTGGGATAAACCCCTAAAAGAAGCACACCCAGAAGGAGGGGCGCAAAGGCGATCAGCTCTCGCCCATTGAGATCCCTAAAATTCTGAGATGTCATGGGCCCAAGAGCAACGCGTTGGTAGAGCCACAAGGCATAGGCTGCCCCAAAAACGAGGGCAAAAGCGGCCCCTACGGTGGCATAGACACTCACCTGAGAAGTTCCGAGGAGGACGAGAAATTCACCGACAAAGCCACTCGTTCCGGGAAGGCCAAGCGAAGCTAAAATAAAGACCATGAAGACGGTTACAAAGTGAGGCATCCGCGAAGCGAGGCCGCCGTAGGCCGCAATGTCCCGGGTGTGTGTACGCTCATAGAGCACCCCCACACAGAGGAAAAGGGCGGCCGAAATCATCCCATGACTAACCATTTGCGTCATGGCACCCTGCAGACCTGCAGAATCAGCCGTAAAAATGCCTAAGGTCACAAATCCCATGTGGGCCACTGAGGAATAGGCAATCAGTTTCTTGAGATCTGTCTGGGCAAGGGCGACGAAGGATGTGTAAAGAATTGCTATCACGCTCAACGCAAAGATGAAGGGGGCAAAGGTTGCTGAGGCTTCCGGGAAAAGAGGTAAGGAAAACCGTAAAAAGCCATATCCTCCCATTTTGAGGAGAATCCCGGCTAAAATCATGGACCCTCCTGTGGGCGCTTCGACGTGGACATCGGGAAGCCAGGTATGAAAAGGCCACATGGGAATTTTAATGGCAAAGGAGGCAAAGAAAGCGAGCCAGAGCCAGGGCTGCACCTGAGGGGAAAAGGCCGTGGTGAGCGCCAAGGGGATGCTACTGCCCACCTCAAAGTAGATGTAAAGAATCGCGAGCAACATCAAGCAGGATCCCAGCAAGGTATAGAGAAAAAGTTTGAAAGCTGCATAAACGCGGTTCGGTCCGCCCCACAGGCCAATAATAAAGAACATGGGGATCAAGACCCCCTCAAAAAAGATATAGAAAAGAACAAAATCAAGGGCCGTGAAGGACCCCAGAACAAAGGTCTCCAGGATTAAAAAGGCGATCATGTAGGTTGCTGTCCGGTCCTGAATGGTGGTCCAGCTGGCTAAAAGGCAAAGGGGAACGAGGAGGGTTGTGAGCAACACAAAAGGGAGAGAGATGCCATCAACCCCGACCTCATAAGTAAGCCCCAGGGAACTGATCCAGGGAGTCGAATCGATGAATTGGAATCCAGCTTGGCTGGGGTCATAGTGCCCCCAAAGAATGAGCGAGAGAATAAAGGTGACAAGGGAAGTCCACAGGGCCACCCAGCGGGCGTTGTCTCCGCGCTTTTCGCCACTGAAAAGAATGGCCAAGGCCCCCAGAAGGGGCAGGAAAATGATCATACTGAGGAGCGGGAGGGAAATCATAGAGCGCCCCATAGATACCATCCCACCGCGCTTGCCAATCCCAGAACCATCGCAAAGGCGTAGTGGGTAAGCCGCCCCGTCTGAAGACGGCTCACCAGACGTCCGCTTGTTTGAGTGAGGGTTGCAAGGCCATTGGGGCCTAAACCGTCAATAATGTCTTGATCTCCCTCCTCCCATAAAAGCTTGCCCAATTTTAAAGAGGGCGTCACAAAAAGGACGTTATAGAGGGCATCAATATATCCTTGATGGAAGAAAAAGTCATAGATGCCCTGGAAGGTAGATTGCAAACGCTCAGGGAGGCTTGGAGTGACCCTATAGAAAAGATAGGCCATCCCAATGCCGAAAGCGGCCATGAGGGTGGGGATCCAGACAACCCAGAGGGGCGGATTCAGGGTTTCGGAGCTAAAAAGACCGAAAAGGCTGGGTCCTACTAAAAGGGAAATTGCGCTCAACACCATCAGAGGGGCAAGCATGATGGGGGGAGATTCCTTCAAATGGCTCATCACCGCGTCATCCGCCCGGGGCGCCCCTTGGAACGTCAAAAGGAGGAGACGCCACGTATAAAACGCCGTCAGAATGACACCAAACAAGCCCATCGCAAAAGCCATCTTCCCCAAGGAAAAAGGCGACATCCACCCCATTTCCAGAATAAGATCTTTTGAGTAAAACCCTGCAAACAGCGGCATCCCCACCAGAGAGAGACTTCCAATCCACATCATCAGACAGGTAAGGGGGATGTATTGGCAAATGCCGCCCATTTTCTGAATGTCCTTTTCATCGGACATCGCATGGATGACAGAGCCCGCTCCGAGAAACAAGGCGGCCTTAAAGAAAGCATGGGTCGTGAGGTGAAACATAGCGGCATTATACCCGGTCAGGCCAATGGCCATAAACATATATCCCAATTGGCTACCCGTGGAATAGGCAATAATGCGTTTGATATCATTTTGAACGCAGGCCATGGCGGCCATCACAACAATCGTGAGCGTACCCACAATCGTGATGATCTCACGGGTCAACGGCGTATAGTCGAGAAGAGGGGAAATGCGCACCATCAAAAAGACGCCTGCTGTCA
>Ga0207078_1007_pt3 | contig 49429 bp, 50 predicted proteins | sample Alteio_BWMinHeat_60_FD_153579 | JGI IMG/M metagenome (GOLD analysis project Ga0207078, IMG submission 153579) | Enriched cells from forest soil in Barre Woods Harvard Forest LTER site, Petersham, Massachusetts, United States -... | ecosystem: Environmental > Terrestrial > Soil > Temperate forest >... | reverse complement strand
GGTCCTCTTTAAACGAGACACTCTCGCCACTAACGATTTCTTACGAGAAGAGAGCTCCTTCCTCACGCCCCCCTCTCCTCACAAACGTATAGGGGATAAGCTTATTTCTGTAGAGAATGCTTTTAACCGACTTCAAGAAATGGCAGCCTTGCCTGTTGACGAAACGCGTGCGCAAATGGATTCAACGATTCAACGATTCGAATTTTGTATCGAACTTTCCTGGAAAATCCTAAAGTGTATTCTCAACTACACACGGGGGTATGACATTGTCTTCCCAAAAGAAACAATTATTTTTGCAGAAAAAGAAGGGATCATTGCAGAGGCGACTCTCTGGCTCAATATGATTGAAGATCGCAATAAAAGTTCTCATATTTATAAAGAAGTGATGGCAGATGAAATTTATCTACGTATCAAGACGGCCTATCTTCCTGTATTGTCCGCATTATTGGTATCCTTGAAGAAGGTGTATGGATGACCCTCGAAAAAACCTTTATCCCTGCTATGCTTGAACCCCAGCTCTATGCAGCCTGGGAAGCCTCAGGCCTGCTGGCCGCCGGACATCGACCCGAGGCCCAGCCCTATACGATTATGATGCCTCCCCCCAATGTGACGGGCAGTCTTCATATGGGCCATGCCTTTGGCTATACGCTCCAGGATATCCTCGTACGCTTCCATCGCCTGCAAGGACGGGACGTCCTGTGGCAACCGGGCACAGATCACGCAGGGATTGCCACCCAAATGGTTGTGGAACGCCAGTTAGATCAAGAACATCTCAGCCGCCGCACCCTCGGGCGTGAGAAGTTCCTCGAACGTGTCTGGCAATGGAAAGAGGAATCGGGATCCACCATCACGCGCCAACTGCGCCGCCTCGGCGCAAGCCCGGATTGGAGCCGGGAACGTTTCACCATGGATGAAGGCTTGAGCGCTGCCGTCCGCCGCGTTTTTGTTCAACTCTACCGGGAAGAGCTGATTTATCGGGATAAACGACTCATTAACTGGGATCCCAAACTTCAAACAGCCATTTCCGATTTAGAAGTGGAAACCTTAGAAAAAGAAGGCAGTGTCTATTATTACCGCTACCCTATTGAGGGTGACACCTTCATCACCATCGCCACGACCCGTCCCGAAACCACCTTTGGGGATGTGGCCATTGCGGTCCATCCGGAAGACGCGCGCTACGCTGCCCTCATTGGCAAGAAAGCGCGCCACCCCTTAACAGGATCGCTCATTCCCATCATCGGCGACCTCTATGCCGATCCTGAGAAGTTCACAGGCGCCGTCAAAATCACGCCCGCCCACGACTTTAATGACTTTGAGATTGGCCGCCGCCACAATCTCCCTCTCATCAATATTCTGGATGCCCACGCCTGCCTCAATGAGAACGTCCCCGACGCTTACCAAGGCCTCGACCGCTTCACAGCGCGTAAAAAGGTTATTGAAGACCTCGAAGAAAAAGGGCTTTTTGACCGCCAGGAAACGACCCTGATCCCCACCCCCCATTCGGATCGGTCAGGGGCCGTGATTGAGCCGTGGCTCATGGACCAGTGGTATGTCAATGCTGCAGAACTCGCTAAAGAGGCGGTCAAAGCCGTTGAAGACGGGCGCACCCAATTTGTGCCTCAATTTTGGGAAAATACCTACTTTGAATGGCTGCGCAATATTCAGCCCTGGTGCATCTCCCGTCAGCTCTGGTGGGGCCACCGCATTCCTGCCTGGTATGGCCCGGATGGCAAGATTTTTGTGGGCATGCAGGAAGAGGAAGCGCAAAAAGAAGCAGATCTCTTTTATGGGAAACCCACACCCCTCACCCAAGATGAGGACGTGCTCGACACCTGGTTTTCCTCAGCCCTCTGGCCCTTCTCAACCCTGGGATGGCCTGAAGAAACGCCCGAACTCGAGCGTTACTACCCCACGGACGTCCTGGTGACCGGACATGACATCATTTTCTTCTGGGTCGCCCGCATGATGATGATGGGCCTGCATTTCACGAAAAAAGTGCCTTTCAAAACCGTCTATATCAACGCCCTGGTACGGGACGCCAAGGGTCAAAAAATGTCGAAAACCAAAGGAAATGTGATTGATCCTCTTGGCTTAATGGATGAATACGGGGCAGACGCCCTCCGGTTCACCTTGGCCGCCCTCGCCTCTCCTGGACGGGACGTCAAATTTTCCACAGCCCAAGTGGAAGGCTACCGCAACTTTGCCACAAAACTCTGGAATGCCGCCCGTTTTGCCGAGATGAACGGATGTCGGTTTGATGTGGCGTTTGATCCAGAAAAGGTTACCCTCCCCCTCAATCAATGGATTCTTCTCCATCTGATGACCCTCGAGCAGGAAGTCACGACCGCCCTTGAAGCCTACAAATTCAACGAAGCCGCCCATGCCCTCTATCACTTTATCTGGGGCACCTTCTGCGATTGGTATCTTGAGTTCTGCAAATCAAAATTCACAAGCGATGGTCCTGAAAAGACAGAAACCCAATCCACCGTTGCCTTTGTCTTGAGCACCCTCCTCCGCCTTCTCCACCCCTTTATGCCCTACATCACGGAAGCCTTGTGGGCCCATTTGCGTCCCGATCAGGGCCTTTTGATGGGAGCAAGTTGGCCAGAGACTGTGGCATTGCCAAAAACATTCAAACAGGCAAAAGAAGATATGGATTGGGTGATTCGCATGATCACAGAGGTGCGTCGGGTACGTACCGCCTCAAATGCGCCCCCTGGCGCCTTTATTCCTCTTCATCTCTATGATACCCGTCCAGATATTGTTCGGCAAAACGAACCTTTCGTTATTGATCGTCTGGTAAGGGAGAATGAAGACCTCCTGCTAAAACTAGCGCGGTTGTCTGAGATTCGGGCATTTGAAGGGCCTCCTTCTTCTGAAGCCACGAAAGAGGCCGCCCAAGGCCAGGTTGGGATGACAACGGTCTTCCTTCCCCTTGCTGGCATCATTGATATCCAAGCTGAAAAGACGCGTCTTCGGAAGGAACTCATTAAAGCCAAGGCTGAAACACAAGAAATGACAGAAAGATTACACAAATCCGAGCGGGCCCCTCAAGCAATTAAAGATCTTCTGGAGGAACGACTAAAGAAAGCCATTTTTGCAGAGAGAGAAATTGAACGTGCCTTCAATAGTTTGGGAGGGAGCGGAGACTAACCCCATGGGCCAAACAAAAATAGACTTAAGATTCTCAAAATTGAGCAAAGCGTTGGATGGTTTAGAACAAGCCGAGCGCTTACCGATGACGACGGATCATCTCGCAAGAGACACCACTATCCATCGTTTTAAATTTGGCGTCGATCTCTCTTTAAGACTTCTCAAAACCATCCTCGAAAGTCTTGGAACGCACGTGCATAGCCCGAAACCTGTCTTACAAGAGGCTTTTGCGAATCATCTCATTGACGACAAACAGGTTTGGCTTGATATGCTCAAAGACCGCAATCTTACCTCCCACACCTACGATCAGCAAATTGCCGATGAGATCTTCTCTAATATCCGAACCTATATTCCGCTCCTCCGGAAAACCTTCAACAAGCTGACAAAGGAGTTTGCCTGAGAGTGGTGCGCAGTTTGAAAGAAGCATCCCTTTAAGAAAAAAACGCCTCGTCTTCACACAATCCCTGCTCCACCGCAGCGTTCTTCAGGGCCTTCCGAAGCTTATTGAAAGCACTGGCTTCGATTTGACGTACCCGTTCTCGAGAAACGCCAAGGGTTTTGGCCAAAATTTCTAAGGTCACGGGCTTTTCTTGGAGACGGCGCTCCCGAATGATGAGCTGCTCTCGCTCGTTCAAAGATTCCATGGCCTTTTCAAGAAGTAGATGGTGGCGCTTCGATTCCTCCCGTTCGATCAGCTTCTCCCCCTGATTCGCTTCCTCATCCTCCAGCCAATCCTGCCATTCCCCGCCCCCTTCTTCCGCCATGGGCGTATTGAGAGAATAATCCGGACCACTCATCCGTTTGGTCATTTCAATCACATCATGCTCTGAAACATCCAAATCCGTCGCAATGCTTTGAATCGCTTGAGGCGACAGGGATCGCTCATCCACGGTCTGCAATTTTTCCCGCAAGCGCCCTAAATTGAAAAAAAGCTTTTTCTGGGCGGCTGTTGTCCCAATTTTGACCAAAGACCAGGAATGGAGGATATATTCTTGGATATTCGCCCTCACCCACCACATGGCATAGGTCGAAAAGCGAAATCCTTTATCCGGATCAAATTTCTTCAAGGCCTGCATCAGGCCAATATTGCCTTCCGCGATCAAATCCCCAACTGGTAGACCATACCCGCGATACCCATGGGCAATTTTTGCCACCAACCGCAAGTGAGACGCAACCAGCTTTTCGGCCGCTTTAGGGTCGTGATCCTGCTGCCATTTCTTGGCCAACGTATATTCTTCAGTAGGTTCAAGAATCGGAAACTTCCGAATTTCCAAAAGATAACGCCGCAGCCCATCCACAACACTGGGCAACTCCTTCTTACCAAATGGCGCAGGCACCTTTTCGCGGGGTTTATCAGACATGCAAACGATCTAGGGTTCAGTTAATGCAGGGACTCTAACACATTCAAAAGCATTCGTACATCCATGGGAAGCTCCGTTGAAAAATGTAGATCTTTCCCGGTTGTGGGGTGCCTGAAAGAAAGCTCCTTCGCATGCAGTGCATGACGCTGAAATGGCCAATCGTTCTTCAAAAAAGCCTGCAAGGCCTCAGGAATCCCGCGGGGCGTCTTGCCATAAAAGACATCTCCTACCAGGGAATGGCCTTGCGATGTCAAATGCACCCGAATTTGATGGGTCCGCCCTGTATCCAGACGGCACTCCACAAGCGTTGCCAAACGCCCAAAAGACTTCAGCACCCGGCAATGCGTACGGGCAAAGCGTCCACTCGCGGTGATTGTCATGCGCTGACGAATCCGGCTATCCCGTCCAATGGCCCCTTCAATCACGTCGAGTTTGGGAGACACCATGCCCCATGCGACTGCCTGATACACCCGCTTCATCTCACGCGACGCCAGCTGTTCACTGAGATCCTGGTGAGTGTGATCGTTTTTAGCAACCACCAAAAGACCGCTGGTTTCCTTATCCAACCGATGAACAATCCCAGGACGCCGCACCCCATTAATGCCAGAAAGACTGTCGCCACAATGATAAAGAAGCGCATTCACAAGCGTATCGTCGGCGTGCCCTGGTGCCGGATGAGTCACCATATTGGCCGGCTTATTAATAATAATGAGATCGCCATCCTCATAAACAATCTCAAGAGGAATATTACGAGGCAAGGGCACCGGATCCACAACAGGAGGAATCGCGACCGTAATTTCCTGGCCCTCCCGTACTCTAAACGCAACATCCGTGATGGCTTTTCCTTCCACCACCACATGGCCGTGGGTCACGAGATCCTGTAAGCGCGTCCGCGAAAGGGTAGGCACTTGACCGGCAAGAACCTTATCCAGACGCAAGCCTTCTTCGGAGAAAAGAACGGTGAAAGAGTGAGCGTGTTGCAAGAGCGAGAGCATTTTTAAGGTGGGTTTCTACACTTGATTCCCCGAAAAGTAGGCGAACGACGGGGTTCGCTAACTCTAATCTACGCCCTTTCTGGGAGAAGTCAATTTTTTTCGCCAAAGTGACATCGAAAATATTTTTTAAGCAGAATCTGTGCTCTAAATCGTTGCCAGAGAAGCCTTATCGTACTGGTTCAAGTTCTGGCTCTTGATCATATTCTGAAGGTCTCGGGTATAATTTTTTCCGCGCACAGAGTATTTCGTAAGCTCCGTCGCCAATGCATGCCCCGAAGGTGTGCCTCCTTGAGAACGCAGAGCGGCACGACGCGCCCGAAATCCTTTATAAGCCTTATTCCGATTCAAATTATGAATATAGGCTGTGACATTATGCAACAACGTGGGGAAAGCAGCGACTTTTGTACTTGTCTTCATGTGACCAAACGTCGAATTCTTGGTCAGAGCTGCAGGGGAGGTTCCCCATCCCGATTCAAGACCCGCCTGTGCAAGGGCCAAGGAGGGCGGCACGACATCCACATGGGCCAAAAGGGTCCGAATTTTCGGTGCACAGCGATAGTGAGAGCCAAGTTTACTCACCCAAAGCTTCTCCCCCGTGCTCAACTTCTTTCCGCCCATCTGTTTTTTTTGTAAGTCCAGAAGCTTATTGCGGTCCTTAAGAACGTCAGCATTCACCTGCAGAATATGGGGCAAAACAGCTTTAATAAAAGTCGCCTTCGCTCCCCTTTTCCCCCGTTTGGGCAATTTCTTCATACTTTTAGGGAGTTTCGCAAGATAAAGCCGTGGCACGTCTTTTGTCTCGCTAAGATCAAAATCCTCAAAAATATCGTTGAGTTCCTTCACACTGGAAACATCAAACTGGCCATCGGAACGCAGTTTTTCAGGAGAAATACTCAACGCTAACGAATCTGGGTTGAAAGAAGGCGTGGATTTCTGCTGGCAGAAAATCCCGACCTGACCGCCGACAAGAACGGCCACCGCCACTAAACACGACATATGGAGTTTTGATATCTCAATAATCATCTTTCAACAGCCCTCACTTCTTGAACTTCAGGTACATAATGGCGCAGCATATTCTCAATGCCGGCTTTCAACGTGGCTGAAGAACTCGGGCATCCCGCACATGCCCCTTGCATGCGCACATACACAATGCCGTCTTCAAACCGGTCAAAAACAATATCTCCCCCATCCATCGCAACAGCGGGACGGATTCGATCATCCAAGAGCTCCTTAATTTGAGCCACAATAGGGTCATCCTCATCGTCTGACGTCCTCTTCGCCTGCTCTCCGTAGAAGAGCGGCTGATGGGTTACAAAGTGTTCTAAAAGAGCCCCTAAGATCCCTGGCTTCAGGACAGCCCACTCCGCAGATTCATCCTTTGTCACCGTGAGAAAATCCGCCCCAAAAAAGACGCCTTTCACCCCAGAGACCTCAAAAAGCTTCATTGCAAGGGGTGACACCCCTGCTTCCTCGGGGGAGAGAATCTCCAACGTCCCCTCAGGCATCACAATCCGCCCGGGAAGAAATTTTAAGGTCGCCGGATTGGGCGTTTCTTCGGTCTGTATAAACACGCCTAAAACTCTCCTCTCACGCTTCTCCCGCCCTTGTCATACACAGAAAGGATCTCAAATGCAACCCTTTTGGCCCAAGAACACAAAAACCATCTAGTACACAAATAGGATATATTTTCAGAAATACAACCCGTGGACGAATTTTTTTAATATAAACAATAATATTAATATTTATATTATGTTAATACTTAGGTGTTATATTGATAGAAGGCGTGTATGGACACGATTCTTTACAACACACTTAAAGGAGACAGATCATGACACAACAAAACAAATCCATTCTTGTCGTAACCCTCTTGGTAATTGCGGGAACGACCCTCCTCACCGAAGCAGCAACGGCCTGTGGATGTGGGAAGGTCCAAAGCATCGCAACCCTCGCACCTCAGTATGCAACAGCTGACTACGTCGTTGTCGACGACGGCGACGACTACTAAGAAAAACGCATCCCTCCCGACAGCTCAATCGCTTTCGGGAGGGTTTCTCCTTCGTCCCTGAGGCTCCCCCTCAGGGATATTTTCCAGCATATCCATCACCTCCCCCGAAAAAGAACGGGTCATCCGCACCATCCGCCCGATCGCGCGCAAAACCTTTGGTAAATCCTGAGGTCCAATCAGAACAAGGGCCAACAGAAGAATACAAATCCCCTCCAGGCTCCCCATCATCACTATTTTCTTTTTTTCTTGGACGGCCTTTTTTCTTCCTCATGCAGCCCTTGTTTAAAGGCCTTCAAGCCTTTCGCAAGTTCGGCCATGATCGACGGCACACGTCCTGCCCCAAAAACCAGCAAAATCGCAATCAAAACGAGAAGAAGATGACCAAGGCTAAAGCCCATCACAGAACCCTCCTATGAGATATCCCGACTATCCCCTTTTCCCCTCCAGCTTGTCAATTCCCTTTCGCCTCACAAAAACACTTGTCTGTCCCGTTAATTTGGATAAAATGCAGAAAAACCGGTAAATAATCTAAGCTCCCGCATGCGCAATACAACGATTCCCAACTTCCTAACGTTCGTCCGAATCGCCCTTGTCCCGGTCATTGTGGCCTTGTTTTATGGCGCCCAGCCGGTGAGCAATTGGATCGCCGCAGCAATTTTTGTACTTGCCTGCATCACCGACTATCTTGATGGGTATTTCGCCCGCACCCTTTCCCAAGCAACCCGCTTTGGAACCTTCCTCGATCCAATGGCTGACAAGCTCCTCGTCGCTGCTACACTTTTGATGCTCGTCGGCGTAGGGCGCATTCAAGGAGTTCACCTAATTCCTGCCGTTATTATCCTTTGTCGAGAAATTCTCGTGTCGGGCCTCAGAGAGTTCCTAGCAGAAGTTCACGTTTCCATCCCTGTGACCCAGCTTGCAAAATGGAAAACCGCCATTCAAATGGGCGCCCTCACCCTTCTCCTCGTGGGAGATATCCCCTTCCCCCTTGAACCTCTCGGCCTCCTCGGCCTCTGGATTGCGGCTCTCCTCACCCTCATCACAGGCTTTGACTACCTTCGGGGCGGTCTTAAATATATGTAACCCGAACGTACTTTTTACTGGAAATTTCAGAACACACACGATATATAGTCTCTCACAGGGGCGATTAGCTCAGCGGGAGAGCGTCTCGTTTACACCGAGAGGGTCGGGGGTTCAAATCCCTCATCGCCCACCAGGGATTCACTGGATTTCTGGGATCCTCAAAAAAATCCTTTAAAATTTTGGGAAATCCTCAAATAAGTCATTTTTTCGGATTACTTTTTCTTTCACCATAAAACAGGCTCTTTTTGGGGATAGGAAAATTCAAAATTTATAAGGATAACATCTCCAGGCTCTTTATATAAATCCCTCAAAAGATTTTCAGGCACAGAACGCACATCCTGAATCCGAATGAGTCTTGGAGTAATACTATTAGAAAACGAAAGAAATTCTTTATTCAAGTTAGAAAGGAACCCATAAAGGGTAAAAGACCTAGAGACTGCAGCTCCATATTCTCCCTTTCGGGAAGAAGAAAACACATCGATTGTAATAGAACGGATATAATCTACATAACCTCTAAAAACATCGCTCTCTTTTGATTTAAGAAAAAGAATTTTATCAAACACAGAAGAGATACTAAATGCCACCCCACGCCCCTTCGACGTTAACCCCCACCCTTTTTTATCAAAAACGGCAGACTCATAAATGATGAGAGAACAGGAGTTCTCTGATATTTTATTGCGTACTCCTCTCTCTTTTAAACCGGAAGAGATGGAGGCTATCAGTGCCTTCTTAAAGAGCACTACTTTCTCCCCTTCGTGGGCCAATTGATTAGAGTGCGAAGGCGAGACCTCTTCGACAACAGCGCTCACTTCGGGATATTTGATGTTGATTATCTCTGCACACAGGACAATTATTAAAATAAAAACCAGCCCCGACATGAGATCCACAAAGGGAGGATAATAGCTAACCGGCTCTTCGGAAGATTCGGGGTCAAGACTCATTCTTCACATACCTCTGTTCCCGAATTTCAAGACCTCTTTTTATCTCCCCATATAAGGAGAGAATAAATTTATGAGCAGGGCGTTCATATAGGAGATAAATCACAACACCCAACCCCACAGAAGAGACAAGATAAAAGAAAAGATACCCCACGTAACTTACAAAAGAAGCCAATGGGAAATGAATATATAGCAGCACCAAAAGATGGACGAGATAGATGCTATAACTTGCTCGTCCCAACAGGCGCAAAATTTTTGTGGAAAAAAAGTGAGACACGACGTCCTTTGAGCGAATTAAAAAGACAAAAACACTTCCAATACAAATCATTTCTTCCCAATAACTCATCCAGCCGAATGGCAAAAAAACAAGAAGAAGTAGCAGAAAAGGAAGAACAAAAGAAATTTTCTGGATATTCAAGACTATATTGTTCTTATCTAGAAACTTTATGAATTCACAGATCAAAATTCCCACACAAAATTGCCGCCCCCGACTCAAAACCGATGAATAGGCTAACCAATGTTGAAACTCATGATTCTGGCCTAATTCAAAATAATTAAGCGCATATTTTGCCCCTATATAAAAAACTGGCACTGACAGAAGAATGAAAATGCGCTTCTTTGAATTAAAAAGAACAGATCCCATACAATAAAAAATATAAAGAAGAACTTCTGTGCTAATAGACCACAAGCAAACTATGACGTCCCAATATTTGTTAAAAACCCAACACTGCGAAAATGTCATATACATCAAAAAACAATTAACATCTTTCCAAAAGTTAGGATTGAGAAAGAGACAGTAGAATAAAATAAAAAGAGCATAGACAGGATACAATCGCGCAAGACGATGCACTAAAAAATCCCCAAATGATGCCGACCCATCTCGGAAAAGATCATACCGTAGATGAATGAGAAACCCTGAAAGAATAAAGAATATATCCATTCCTGGCCCCGCCATCCCTTCACAAAATCTAAGATAATCGTTATGCCACGTTGTGATAGATTGAGATTGAAAACCTATAGTATGGGCGTGGGCAAATAAAACAAAGAATGCCGCAAGAAACCGAAGACCATTTAACGCATGGATCTCAGAGGTTTGCGTGATTGGGTTACCTATTGTCATTCTTTCTTCCCACAACACACTGCAAAAATATAATGGGCCATCCCGTAAAAGCCTGTGTGCACCACTTCATCATTCATCGAAAACAGAAGAATGGTATGAAAGAACGGAGAAAGAGTCTCTTTAAGTTCTTTTTGACTTTTAAGATTAATATGGCCTTTTTTGCTATCCTCAGAAGCATATTGCTCTGATTCACGAGAGGGCACGCCAATGATTGTAACACCGTGGGGCGCGAGAGGAGAAATCATATGCTTAACAAAAAGGTACTCATCTTTTTGATGAATATGTTCTAACACATCCAACGCATAAACCCCATCATAACATCCCGGAATGGGTTCCTTTAGAATGTCATGTGCAAAAGCATGAAGTGCCCAGCGCGTTCCTGCTGTGCGTTTGTGGATATCATCGATAAATACGGGATCAAAATCCGTAACGTCTAGATTGTCAACGTGTTGATGAACAATACGAGAGGCAAAGCCATCCCCACATCCCACCTCGAGGACATGCGAAAGCCCGTCAAACATTTTGGCAACAAACTTATAACGCGAAAGCGTAAAAAGAAGGTGCTTAGGATCTTTGCGCCAACTTTGAGAGTGCATGAGTCCAAGACGTTCAAAACCTTCATCGGCTGCTTCTTGGATGTACTTATTGTACTGTGCTTCCTTTGTAAGAAGTTGACTTGACATACACTTATGCCCTCATCTTAGAATTGATATGCTCCAAAGAAAGTCCATGGGCGGCCAAAAGCTCATGCGGTTTTCCATAGACATGGATAAACTCGTCTTGCAGAGCAAAAGTATGAATTTTAGCCAATGATTTTTCCTCCCAAGCAAGCTGCTTTAATTTACCACTCACGTACCCTTCTGGAGACACTTCTTCAATCACAATAATTTCTTCATAGTTGCTCAGAATTTGTGACAACCCCTGGCGATCAAGGGGTTTAAGCGTGTGCATCGAAACAAGTGATGGAGTCTCTCCTCGTTTTTTGTAGTCCTCGTAAAGTTCAACGGCAAGACTCATAATCGCCCCATAGGAGAGAATGCATGTCTTCTTACCTTTCTTAAGATATCTCACTTTCCCGAACACAAAAGGGTCCACAGCGTCCCCCGTAAGGATGGGCTCCCCTGCCCGTCCTAAGCGCATATAGATAGGCCCTTTTGTCTGAGCGACGCAGTGACGTGTCGCCTCTTCTGTCTCAAGCGGATCAGACGGGGCAATCACCTGCATATTAGGAATTGAGCTGGCAATAAAGATATCTTCCTGCGCATGATGAGTGCCACCTAAAGCCGCATAAGAGACCCCTCCTCCGATTCCGACCACTGTCACGGGAAGATTTTGATACGCAAGATCATCCCGTATCATTTCAAAAGGGCGATAAAGGGCAAAAGTTGCGATCGTATAGGCAAAAGGACGGAGTCCATTTTGGCACATCCCCGCACACATCCCAATCATCACTTGCTCAGCAACCCCTGTGTTAAGGAAGCGCTCAGGAAAATCTTGACGAAACTTCTCAATACTGCCTGCCGGAGAAATATCTGCCACCACCAAACAGAGTTTTGGATCCTCAAGCGCAGCCTTGTAAAAGGTCTCAGCAAATTTATTTCTCATGCTGCAACCTCTTGGAGGTTTGCCAAGGCATGCGCATACTCATCCCCATTAGGGGAACGATAGTGCCAAATCGGAGCATCAATCATAAAATCAACCCCTTTTCCTTTAATCGTATGGCAGACTACCATCAACGGACGCTCTCCTTTGCGCAAACTAACAGCTTGACAGATATCCTGATGGGCGTGCCCATTAACTTCTTCTGTCTCCCATCCGAAGGCCCGACACTTATCAACAATGGGATAGAAATTCGGGTGAGTTTCACTTGTTTTGCCTAAACCTTGGTAGTTATTCAGGTCAACAAAAGCTATCAGATTATTAAGCTTTAAGTTAGGGGCCATCATCATCGCTTCCCACACTGACCCTTCTTGCATCTCCCCATCCCCTAGCACAACAAAAATTTTTCCGTCTTTTTTCTGGAGTTTTTCAGCATAAGCCATTCCCATCGCAATCGATAATCCGTGTCCAAGAGACCCTGTCGAAGCCTCAATGCCAGGAGTGCCATAATCAGGATGCCCTCCGAGACAACCTTGGGGAGTGCAATAACGATCCAGATCTTCCTTTGCTAAAACGCCGAGGGCTTCTAAGATGACATACTGAGACATACATCCATGGCCTTTTGAAAGAACAAAACGATCCTGCTGCCTATCCATCAATTCGAAATAAATAGAATCCACAATTTCTAAACACGAAAAGGCCGGCGCAATATGCATGGCAGACACCTTCTGTGAAAGATCCAGGATACGCTTTCTAAATCCTAAGCACCGTTTTTGAGCGACCATTGTATCCATGAGAGATTAGGCACGCAATGTATAAGTTTGAGGCCATTCTTTAAGTTCTTCCAGATAGGTTTGCCCCCACTCAACCATCTCTTTCAATCCTTCCTCGAGGCTAATTTGAGGCTCCCACCCCACATCCTTTTTAATCGCAGAGCTGTCAAGCCAATATTGCCCATCTTGGCCTAAACGATCTTCTGTAATGGCGCAAAGCTGATCAAACGGCATCTCAAGCGCATCTGCAGTCTTTTCAACCAATTCCCGAATTGAGATAGGCAGTTGCGGTCCCGCATTATATACTGTCCCCAATGGCGCTTTTTCAGACACCAGATAAATCGCTCGCGCCAGGTCTCTCGCATGGATGTAGGATTTCTTAGCACGCCCTCCCCCTTGAAGCGGAAGCTTCTGACCTGTTAATCCACATACAACAGCTCGCGGAATAACACGATGCAGCAACTGTCCCGGACAATAGGCGTTAGAGGGGCGAATAATATTCATCGGAAACTTCAGAATCTTGGAAATCGACAACAAATGAAGATCGCCTGCAACCTTACTGGCCGCGTAAGGACTTGAAGGTTGAAGAGGCGCATCCTCCTTAGAAGGTTCCATCACAGAACCATAAAGTTCGGATGTACCGATTTGAATCCAACGCTCGAGATAATCCCGCTTCATCATCTCTTCTGTCATCTTGGCAATCGCCAATGCGTTCGTTTCATAAAAACGCCAGGAGTTTTTCCAGGAAACAGCTCCCTCACCTTGAGCCGCGTAGTTAATAATGATCTCTGGCCGCTCTTTATCCAGCAACTCCATGAGAGCATCAAGTTCATACGTGATATGAAAAGAGTGATACGCATAACGAGGGTCTCCCTTACCCACATTGAGCGTAAAGGGGCCAGGCTTCTCTGAGTGCCTTCCTACAGCTATTACCTTTGCAGGGTTCGCATTCTTCAACAAATAATCAGAGGTATGCACTCCGAAAGAGCCTCCCCCCCCTAGCACAACATATTTCTTACTCATCCTACATCCTTTCTTGATAACGTTTATTAATTAACGATTGTCCATCCATAGTCACCAGTATATCCAGCATCCTTAAAAATCTTAATCCATCCTTCCGGATAATCGTGTGTTTTGGCCGTCAGCACCCAACTGAGGAAAATCTCTTGTTCCTCGGGTGTGTGATAGGAATCAACTTGCACATAAGCAGGACCTTTGGACACACGCATAATTTCAGTAAGAGCATTCGTTAAATCCTGTCCCTCCAGATTATGAAGCGTATTAATAGAAAGTACACACGCAAAGCTTTTATCTGGAAAAGGAAGGGAGCTGGCACACCCCAAATGAAGACGACCCATCACTTCTGGCTCACAGTGTTTCAGAGCATATTCTGAAATATCAAGTCCAAAAACCTCAAGCCCAGGACATGCCTTCATAAGGTCTTTCACTAAAAACCCCTTTGCACATCCTACATCCAAAACGCGATCTCCAGCTTTCAGGCTATACTGAGCGATAATATCCTCTGCAATAGGGAGCCAACGCCCATCATAACGGTATCCGCCATAGCCCTGATCGCGCGTGCCATCAAAGTACTCAAAGCCATATTGGCGAGCCAAAGCAATATTCTCAGAACTTTGCGCAGCTTGACGTTTTTGGATGTCCCGCTTCGCTTTTGGATAACGCCTTAAAAGATCAATTTCAGGCATTGGGATCCTCTAACATTTTCTCATAAGTTTTTGCTAAGCCTTCTTCAAGAGAAGTAAAGGTAAATCCCGGGAAGGCTTCATAACAGCAACTCGTTTCAAAATAACGATGCGTAGGGGCGGCAGCCCTGGACTTCTGTTTGATTTCAGGTGCAATTTTTAAGCATTCGCCGACGAGAACTGCTAAATCACCGTAGGTAATTGACGTGTCTGGTGCACCATTCAGAATGCCTATACTTTTATTTTGAATGATCAAGAGAGTTAATTTAACCAAATCATCGATAAAAATATGAGCTCGTGTATCCTCTCCCGCTCCAAAAAGAGTGACAGAGCCTTCCCCAAAAGCTTCGCGACGAAACCGATTCGGTCCATAAGAGTTATGAGTATCCCCCGGACCATAAACCAAAGTGGGACGTATAATGGCAAGGTTATCCGGCACAGCCTCCATAAACATGAGCTCTCTCAGGCGGTGCATCGCACCATAAATATCAACAGGGGATGGCATCATTCTTTCTTGAATTAAGGACTCTTCAAAGCTGTAGACCGAATCTGAGCTAAAATAAACAACATGAGGACGCCTATCCTGTAACGCAAGCGCATCACACACATGCTTTGCCATCAAAATATTCTTCATAAGAGTATCTTGCCCCTTCCCTTTATCAGGGGTCAAACACGACAGCATAATAAGGTGATCACAGGTTTTAAATTTTTCTGCCAAAGCAGACACAGAGGAAGGATTTGTGAGATCGATCTCCTGAGAAGAAACCGCATCAACCTTAAACCCGGCCTCCTGAAGAAAGGGCACGAGATTCCTGCCAATAAAACCTCGACTGCCCAGAACGACAACCTTGGCTCCAGGAGAAGCTCTTCCCATATGGGTTAACATGATATCCTCCTTTCTAACACAACGAGTAATAGGTTAAATCATCTTGCATTGCAATCCCTCTCTCTTCTCCTAAAAGCTGATACGGATCAACAATAAATTTTTTATTCATACGCCCCAAAACATCCTGAAGCGAAAGAGATTTAAAAGCATCCCAAGGAGTCATTACAAAAAGCACATCTGCCCCCTCAACTGCTTCTAAAGCGGTTCCCTTGTGGGTCACGCCTGAGAGGCCCTTAACCAGAGGATCGTACACTTGCATTGGAAAGCCTTTAAGCTGAGAAATAAGCCGTACAGCTGCAGAGTTCTTAATTGAATGCGTATTTTCTTTGTAGGCGAGCCCCAAGATAGCCAAATCCGGCACCTTTTCTTGAAAAAGAGGCAGGATCTGACGATAAAAAACGTGAAGAGGCCAATTCTTACGATACTGGCTATTTTGGATAAAAGAGGTGACGACCGCCCCATGGGTACCTGTTGATTGAGAAAGGGACTGGATCGTTGCGAGATCTCTTTCGATATTACCCCCTGCAAGCCCTAACCCTGGGGCAAGATAAGCATAGGGCCCAATTCTTTTATCAAGCCGAAGAGCGGGGGCAATATCTTGCCACTTGGCCCCTATTTTCTGACAAATTTCTTCCAGCATATTGGTCGTGGAAACGGAAGCAGCTAAAAAGGCATTAATACAGATTTTACAAAATTCAGCACTTTCGTAATCCATAACCAACAAAGGGCAGCCAAAGGCTTTAAGAAAGGATTCAAAGGTGGCATCTAAAGACACTGGAGGATTATAGGCTCCTATAATAAATCGTTCTGGATAAAGAGCACGCGAAAGAGCAATGCCAAAAACAAGCGTTTCGACTTGATAATAAACCTTTGCGGAGCTGAATCCCGCCAAGGCGCCATTCTTTTGTAGAGAGCGCGTAAATCCAGGAGAGACCTGACTCAAAACAACAAGACAGGCCTCTTGTGAAAGAACAGGAGAAATCATGGAAATCAAAAATTTGATTCCACTGAAGTCACTTGCCCCTTTTTCATCCGTGGGAATATCAGGTGCCACGTAGACGAGATCTGCACTTTTGAGATCATTCAGATCAGAACTAAAAGTGAGCCTTTCTTTATGGGTTGCTAAAGTCTCTACAAACCCAGGCTCCTCAATAGGATAAACACCTTCCTTTAAACGCGCAACGAGACCCTCATCGGGGTCAAGGCACAAGACTTTAAACCCTTTTTCCAGCGCCGCTGCGGCTGATACGAGTCCTAAATGGGTAAGCCCCACATAGGCTACGAGCCTAGGCGACATTCTTTTTATTCCCTTGTTGTGTCTGTACAAAAAGCGTGTCTAATTTTTCTTGTATCCACAGATCATTGGATAAATTGGCAAGTCCTTTTTGACAGCTTTCTTTAAAATACAAATATTCCGCCCGCCATGTCGGATCTTCCTGAACAAGCGTTGTAGCTTCCTCAGGGGGTCTGCCACTTGGCAGCAAACGTTTTCTCAAGGTTAAAGTTGAGGGGCCCCATTTACATAAAGATGAAATATGAGCACTCCCTTTTTCGCCATAAAAATCAGCCCTAAAATCATTTCGCCAAGATAAAAGGCTAAGTTCACACTGCACAAAAGGCTCTGCCTGATGACTGGCGAACACAAGGTGATCAAAAGCCTTATTTTCAAAGCAATTCGCCTTCACAATGGAAAATTCATAGTCTGTATGACCAAACCAGAAAAGGAATGTATCAAGGAGATGCGAACCTAAATCTGCCAGAACCCCCTGTCCTTGATCCCGCCAAGGAGACTGTTGCACAAGTCGGGCCGTCCCATTGCCATACAAAAGAGAGACATTATAAATTTTTCCTAAAAAGCCCGAATCAATTACCTCTTTCATCTTTACAAAATGGGGCTCAAAACGATGATTATAAGCTGTATAACAACTCACTCGATTCTTTTCAGCAAGATTGATCAGTACCCTAGCTTCATGAATGTCCTGAAAAAGGAGAGGCTTTTCAACCAGCACATGCTTCTTGTTATCTATCAGATAGTGAAGGATAGAGTTTTTCGCTTCATCTGGCGTACACACAAAAGCCGCATCATAATTTTCTAAAGGGACATCCTCCACAGCAAAAGCAGTTGCTGCCGCCGAAAACGGATCCACCACAGCTACAACAGTGCCTCCACATTCTTCGACAATTTTCTTTCTTTTGGCCCCCTGCACCCCAAATCCTATAATAATTGCTCTCATACTGTTCTCAGCCTAGACTCTTCATCCAACCCATTGACGCTAATCTTCTTCTCAACCTAAAAAACTAATTCTTTTCTCAAGCTGATGGATTTTAGCAAGAACCTTCTCAGGCGTTACCGGAATATTCCCATCATACTCACACTCAACAGCAGCAGCCAAAGATCCCAAAATAGACGCAACAGCCTCATTTTTTGAAACATAAAGCCCGAGGGAAGCATAGGCTAGCAGAGCATCCCCAGATCCCACCGCATCTATCACACGGTCACAAAAGCTCCCAACTGCCAAAAACGATCGTGGGTCATGAGAGGGCAAATTGCGGCATGTGATCAGCCCCTTCTCCCCCATTTTTAAAATAAGGGTTTTACATTTTGCTTGCTCCATCAAGGCCAAGGCCAAATTACGGACGACCGAATCTTGATCGCCTAAAGAAAAGCGTGCTTCTCTTTCATTAGGAGTGATCAGATCAAAGCCCTGGAAGTCAAGAATATTTCCCCATCGACTTGCCACTTGGCTATCCGCTACCCGAAACGCACTTTCTGGAATCGCAGAAATCAAAATAGGAATACTCGTTTTGCTAAATATTCCATGACGGAAATCACAAAAAAAGACAACATCCGCTTGTGTCGACTGAATATTATTTTCCAGCAAGTGGATAACCCGATCCGAAATAGGACGGTTATCCACGGTATCAATTTTGAGCAAACGATAACCATTAGCCACCACGGCATTTTTGTTGGTGGTTGGTCGCGTCTGGTCGATAACATCTAGACACTCTACGCCAAAGGCTCGTAAGTCCTTGAGAACAAAGTCTGCAAGAGGGTCTCCACCGAGAACAGTCGAGAAAAAGACATGAGCTCCTGCAGCTTTCAAATGCTTGGCAACGATCCCAGCGCCCCCCACAAAATCCAATCTCTTTTCATATCGCATGCTCATCGTAGGCGTCTTCGTCATTCCCCCAATGGGACTGCAGTGCGTATAACTGTCAACAATGGTATCGCCTACAACATGTACGCGGAGATCAGAAAAGGCCTCTAACGTTTTGCGCAAATCTTCAAAAGAAAGATTTTCTCGCTCCATCAGCATCATCAGTTTTTCAATTTCAATATCAGGAGGTCCCAAATTGATTAAGGCTGACGAGGAATAAACGATATCCCCAGGCGTAAAAATAATCTCTCCTCCATAACTCTCTAAAATATTGAGTTCTTCCTGCGTTTTCGGATGAATACCTCCATCCATGTATTCGTACCCTTTAGCAAAAAAATCCGGCTTTAAGGCACGTAAATTATTGAGGGGAGTTGCGTCAAAATCCGTCACCACATAATCAACAAACTCAAGAGCTGCAAGGTTAAGCTGTCTTAAATCTTGAGGGACATACGGACGATAATTATCCTTCGTAACGTGAACATCCCCTGTAATACTCACAACCAAAATATCGCCTTTGCTCTTAGCGTATAACAAATGACGAATATGACCAGGATGTACAATATCAAACGTCCCATGACAAAGAATCACTTTCTTATCGCGTGGAAAAGGTCCGAGGAGCTCTAAAAGCTCATCCACGAGTTTTATTTTTTTCTTAAACAACTCTTTTTCTGCAATTTGCATCCTCAACACCTCTTAACTGGCTTTGGATAAGTATTTAAACCAACTTTCCGTTGCTTGAGCGATCGAGTCCTGATCCCATAATGGAGCCTCTTTCCAGTAGTCGATTTCCTGCATCAAAAGCGTCACTCCCTCCTCAAAGCTTATCTCAGGCTTCCAAGAAAGCTCAGTCGTAATTTTAGAGATATCCGCATACGTACAATCTGGCTCACCAGGACGCTTTGGAATGTACACCATATTGCCTCCCAAAAGGGAAACTAGCTTATTGACACTCTGTGGGTTCCCCGCTCCAAGATTATAGATTTCCCCCGTCTTTTCTGTTTGTGCGGCGGCAAAAAAGCCCCTTGCCACATCCGTAACATATAAAAAGTCACGCGTTTGCGTTCCATCTCCCACAACTGTAAAGGGCATTCCTGCAATTTTTTGCTTCAAGAAAACACCAAAAACAGCTCCATAGGCCCCTGTCGTACGCGACCGTGTCCCATAGGCATTAAAAATACGCACTGAGTTGACGGGCAATCCATATACCTGGCGCCAATGAAAAGCGACTTGCTCTCCCATATATTTGCTCAGAGCGTAAGGATAAAGAGGAGAAATCGGATGATCTTCGCATGTAGGCGTCTCTGCAACCCCATAACAAGAAGAAGAAGCAGCATAGACAAATTTCTTTACCCCAGCAGCCTGAGCACATTGGAGCATATGAACCGTCCCCTGTACATTGACAGCAAGATAACGTGCCGGATTTTCAATCGAAGGAACGATATCTCCAATGCCCGCAAAATGAAAGACATACTTAACATTTTTAAACAGAGGACCTCCATCTTCGTAGGATAAAATATCTCTCTCTTCAAAAATAAAATCAGGGTTGTTGGCATGATGGCGAATGTTCAGCACATTCCCCCCCACAAGGTTATCAATCACGCGAACAGAAAATCCATTCTCGAGAAGAAGGTCCACCATGTGACTACCGATAAAGCCCGCCCCTCCCGTTACAAGCGCAACAGGTTTCGTCATCAGGCCGCCTGTTGCGTCTTCATCGAACGCACATTGAAATATCGCTCATCTGTCAAACTATCAGGCAACTTTCCGTCTGCAAAAGCACGACACAGATCCCTAATGGCCTCTTCCACAGATTTTTTTGGCTTAAACCCAATACATTTCTCAATTTTCTGAGAGTTAATGTGATAGGAACGTGGATCGTTCGTTTCCGCTACGTCAATCTCAATGAGGTGTCCTGGCCGCTCTTCCTCAATGACGCGTTTCACCGCGTGCGCAATATCCATAATGCTCATATTTTCATAGCCTGCATTAAAGGTCTGTCCTTGAATTTTATCCGCGTCCACCTCAAGAAGCAGCTCATAAAGATCTGCCATATCTTGAATATGAAGATTAGGGCGCAACTGTTTCCCTCCCAACACCGTAATTTTGCGATTATTAACCGCATGATTGGTAAGAATATTAACCGACAAATCCAAACGCATACGAGGACTATAGCCACAAATGGTTGCAGGACGAATGGTGACGCATACGAAATCATCACTCATGTGTTTAAATAAAAGAGGCTCACACATACCTTTAAATTTATTATAGAGGGTAAGCGGAACTAACGGATGATCTTCCGTAACATCCGGAGAATCACTAACCCCATAGACTGAACTGGAAGAAGCATAGATAAATCTTTTCACCCCAGCTTCTTTGGCAGCGACAACCATAGGTTCAAAACAATCATAATTAATTGTTTTGCTTAATTCTTCATCCAGCTCAAAGCTGGGATCGTTAGAAATACAGGCAAGATGCAAAACAATGTCAATCCCTTGACACGCCTCTGCAAATCTTTGCGTATTTCTAATATCATCTTCTACAACTGTGAGGTGAGGATGATCATTCAGGAAGTTTCCAAAATAGCAAGCATCATAAACCGTCACTGCATGACCTGCTTTGAGAAGCTGAGGAACGAGAACCGTTCCCACATAACCTGCCCCACCCGTAATAAGAATGTTATGACTCATCTTTTTCTCTCTTCCTAAAAAATATGTAATTAAACGGCAATTTTATCCACAAGCGCTATATGATATCCCGCAGCATAGGCGTCTTGATGAAACATCTTAACTGTCTCAAGGGAATATTCCTGCAAATCTTTTCCGACTAAACTAAGCTTATCGATAATATCTTTTGTGGCTGTAATAATGTGACACCCAATTTGATGGGCTTGAATAACGTTCAACAGTTCTCGAGGACTTGCCCATAACAACTCATGTGCAGATTTCTGACAGACAATCTTTAACGCTTCTTCCATCAAGGGCACGGGATCACACCCCGTATCCGCAACTCTCCCCCCAAAAACAGATATATAAGACGACACCCCTCCCTCAAGGGCATCCGCTACCTCTTTGACTTGAGAAAGAAGCGTAATCGCTGTCACGTTAACTTTAATTCCATCTCGAGAAAGGCGTTGCACGAGAGGGGCCATTGACACCCCTTTCGTATTCGTGACAGGAATTTTTACGTAAACATTTTCACCAAAAGTCGCCAATTTGCGCGCCTGCAATTCCATCGAAGGAAGATCGTCTGCAAACACCTCCAAAGATATCGGATAATCCCTAAACTCTTCCGCAATAAGAGCTCCAAACCCTTCATAATCCATCACCCCCGCTTTTCGCATCAACGTTGGGTTTGTGGTAAATCCCTTGATGAAGGGGTTGAGCGCCATTTGCTTCATGACACTCACCTCTGCCCCATCTGCAAATATTTTTACTGAAAGGTTTTGTACGTTCATCACTACATCCTTCTTCTGTTTATATTTATCTTATCTGATCGCGAATCTGCCCTACCGCCTCGTACAAAGACGTGACAACGTGATAAGGAGAGGAAGGTCGTTGCTCATCATACCCATAATCAACAAAAAACGCTTCACACCCCACAGCGTGAGCAGCCCCAACATCTCGCCATCGATCCCCTACAAGAAAACTCCTTTTAAGGTCAATCTGCCATTTTTCAGCTGCTGCAATCAGCATCCCGGGCAAAGGCTTACGACAAACACAATAATCAAGATCGACGTGCGTGCAAACAAAAATATCATCAATTGGCAAATTTTTCTGCCCAACCTCATGCATCTTATTGACAACTTCCAGGGACTGCCTTCCCTCACCCACATCTGGCTGATTGGTGACGAGAATATTCAAGAATCCCAGGGAACGACTAAGCAATAACGCTTCTTTAACCCTATCCAAAAATATAAATTCTTCGAGAGTAGAGGGGGGGTAGGATTTTCCGTCTTTTACGTATGCCTTGTTGATCACACCATCGCGGTCTAAAAAAAGAGCAGTCCTATCCATTCACAGCCGCAACGGCACTTTCCCACTTACAGGCTTCCGCCTTCAATAAAGGATGCGACACAAGGCAATGCCATATGACACCCTGAAAGGCTTCTGCATGAGGCGTCACACGGTCGGAATTTAAAGAGGGGATGACGACAACAACATCGCCGACCTTTTTCGTATACCCCCCATCCCGGCCCACGATACCAAACACCCTCGCACCCCTTAATTTTGCCTCTTGAATCCCCCTCACAATATTGGGGCTAATATTTCTCTCTAGATCCCCTCCTCCCACAGAAAAAACAAGGACCCCATCCTTATCGTTAATTCTGCTGGTTTTCAACCAACTCGAAAAAACAGTCTCCCACCCCTCATCATTTGTACGCGCAGTAAGCTCGGATATATTATCAACAGGTGTATACGCTTCAATATTACAAATTTTTCTAAAATCATTTACGGCATGACTGCAGTTAGCCGCACTTCCCCCAACCCCCAACAAAAAAAGGCGTCCCCTTCGCTCTCGAAGGTCTGCAAGGTGCTGAGCCAGTTGGTCAATTTGAAACGGATCGATCCTACCCAAAATCTCCAACGCTTCTTCTATATACGTCCTAGCAGAAGAGTCCACGACCCACCCCTTATTCTCTCAATGATTCTTACGCTCCCTTATACGCATCTTGTATGCCCTATTCAAGCCTCCTATATGCGCAAACATCTAAACCACTCCACCGCATGAGAACCCACATCAAACTCCAACGATAACTCGAGGGACCTACTGAATGATAAAAATTCAATGCGAGCTACCATTCTTTATAGTCAAGCCTCCACTTCCAGAGGGGCAAACATCAAGATCAATCTTAGACCTAACCTATCCACTCTCAAAGAGCCCCAAAAAGAAGGGAGATTTTACATTGGGGCTATCAAATCCTATTTGCCGAAACCCGGCAAGAAAAAAATGAATGCTTATCTGAAAAGTGACTGTAGCTGTCTTCTGGCTTGCAAAAAGCTCTATTTTGAAAAAAAATCATCTCCGCCGGAGTTTACCCTCGCGAAAGCGGGGGCGGGGGCGGGATGACGACTGGGGCACATGCAGAGACTGTTGTGGAGACCTCCTTGAAGCTACAGTCACTTTTCAGATAGGCATTAAAAAATGCGTCTAGCACCCGACACACAAATCTTTTTCAAAACTCGTTTACTCCAAGAGAGCCGCCTCCAAACCAAAGAATTCGACCTCACCCAATAGGGATGCCGTATAAAAGGTTGGTAATTTATGAGGTTTTCAGAAACTTGTCGCGTAAATCTATTAAATTTTCTTTTTTCCTTCTCTAGCAAAAGTCTATTTTTTTTAAGAGGAGCCACGTGGAAAACAAACGTCTTCGTAAAGTTTTGTCGATGTAACGCATTGACCCATCGGGACACTAATCCGCAATAGGTTACTGGATTTTTCAGAAAAAAAGAAAAATGCTCTACTTCTTTATGAGCACATTCAAGCTCGATAATAACTGCATCGTCTGAATCGGTGATATAGGTAATTTTTCCTTGAGGATGAAAATCATACACCACATTGTAGTCTACATATCCCGTAGGCACTAGAGGAACTACGCTAGGCTTTATAACAAAGGGATGCACAAGGAAATGCCTCCCCAAAAAAGTGGTCGCATCTATCTTCCAATACAGCTGATTTGTCACAAGGCTCCCTGCCTCGTCTGGTAAGTTAACTGTTTGAGCTGTTACCGTTGGATGAAGATGCTGGAAAGCCGAATTGAGCATTTGGCGAGCACTGACCGAAAGAGTTTTGATGTCTTTTTGGAGCTCAATGCGAGCACACAGCAGGGGAAGAAATTCATCCCGAACCACCCGCAAGCTCGGACAAAATACTATTTCTGCTCCCTTTTTTACGAGTTGATCAACCGTCTGCAGTACTCCATCGGCTAAAACAAAATCTGCATTTAAAAAAATGAAATAAGGCTCCGACTTATCTACTCTCCATTCTTTAATAGCTTTGTGGTAGGCATAAGTTAATATGTTTCCATAACACCCCCCATGCTTCGCTATAATAGCTGCTATATCCATAAAACAAACGGTGTATTTTTTGCAAACTTGGCAAAAATCCTCATTTTTTTCCAGCCACTGCCACCTCTCCTGAGTAGTACAAATCAAAAGAGAAAAATCTGCCTGTCGTGCGAGATAAGGAATGTTATGTTTAGATAAGTAAGAGGGAAGTGCATACTTGATCCATATTTCCGAGTGTACCTCCCCCCAAAAAGGTATAAGCACCACATAACGATTTTTCATTGCCTCAACAAGCCCTCCTCAGAAAAGCTTTGATCAGAGCCGAAATTTTAAAAGGACGAGTGCAGCAAAAGGTATACAAAAGAAGGAAAATTTTCGCTAAGGGCGTCCAGATAGCGGCAAACAAAGAAACGCCTACATTGTTTAAAGATTCTGTATGTAGAGTTGAAAAAATTTTGCGGAGCAGAAGATGGTCAAGAGAGGAAGCAGTCATAATTTGCAGCCTAACCGAACCAAATCTTAGCCTTCTTTCTAGAAGAGACGCATAGTTTGGTGGAAAGAGATCTATTTTCTGAGTCGCGATATAATTTTTAGCATTTTTTATAAGTGCTTCTACATAAACCTCCTCCATAATAGATTTCACAGAACCATTCTCTTTGGAGAAACGCCAAGAGGCTAATGCTTTAGGAAAAAAACAAAAACCATGCTCTAACGCAAGATGCCTCATCAGCATCCCATCTGTTAAGGAGTTTAAGGACGAATTGAATCCCCCTAACGCTAATATAAAGTCTCTTCTAAAAAGCGCACCCGGTCCCCAAAGAAAGTTATCACAACTGCGGAGCAAAGTCTTTACTTCAGGAGACGAAATAAAACCTGATCGAACGGAAGGAAAAAAAAGAGGACGCATCCCTATTTTATGTCCTTCCTTATCAATGATATGGCAAGCACCTGAACCAAAAGGGGCTTGAGGAAACTGACAAAGTAAATTTAGGTGATTTTCCAAGAAATGTTGGTCTAACACATCATCCGCTGCGAGAAAAGAGACAAATTCTGTTTCTGCTCTCGCTAGCCCCTCATTAAGTCTCGCAATACATCCCTTGTTTTGAGTATGCTGGATAACTTCAACATAAGAACAGTGACGCGTTTTTTCATAGATAATATCAAGACTATTATCTGTAGACCCGTCGTCAATGATAATAAATTTATCCGCCGGACGTATTTGATGAAGGGCACCCTCTAAAGCCTGGCCGAGAAAGAGAGAATGATTATAGTTTGTCAAAATAAACGTCACTTGTCCAGATTGAGTGGTAGGCGCTACGTTCATTTGCAAGAGGTTCATGTACTGATCAGTATTAAGCTGCAAAGGAGGAGGGCGATCGTCCTAGAGAAGGACTGCTCTGACTCACTGAAAAAAATATTTCTTCACCAGTATTTTTTAAGAGATCTATTCTTAAGTGAAGATCATGCAAGAGATACTTATAGAGAATTGAAATCGCCAAGGAAGAAGCAATACCCGCTACAGACGTCGTAAATTTAAAAGAAGCCGCATGCAACAGCTGCGCTAAAGAGCTTTTTGCCACCGCATAATCTCCAGATCCCATCCCTTGGGCTGCAAAAAACAAGGCCGCAACGAGTCCCAAAAAGGTAAAAATTAACCCAAACCCCACAAAATATCCCGGCAAAGAAGCAATGATTTTTAGAGGAAACCCCGATGTTTCAAGGAGATTAACATGAGGAAGATCATTCTTAGAAAACATGCCCTTTTGAAATTTTAAAATAGCCGTTCTTAAAAAGCTCTCCTCTTCAAGCTCTTTCAACGCCCTTATGGGATCGATCTCGCCAGCGTGAAGTGCCTCCCGCACCGCCTCCACTCTCTCGAAAGACCGCACTAATTTTTTACGCAGCGGAATGTATTTCAAAAAGTAAATCCAATACAAACAAAAAAAACAGGCTCCACAGATGCATAAAAAGAGCAGAAATGCCATGTCCGGATCCTGAAAGGCAACTAAATATGCATGAATTATCGGGCTAAAGGCCGATTTGACACTCTTCACAAAGGTCCCTCCCCCTGTTTCAAATATAAATACCCTTGCTAAAAACGAAAAAAGCACCAGCCCAATCAGATAGTTTACGTATTTCTTCATAAGGTCACACGCCCCCTCTATACAGAGAGAGAATTTCTTCTGTCTCACCAAACGCCTTAATCTCCCCATGTTCCAGTATCATCACCTTATTGCAGAGCTGACTTACCAGCGCTTCTGAATGACTCGAAAAAACAAAGATACCTGCGCGCTCAATTAAAGCAGTTAACCTCTCGACCGATTTATTGACAAACCCTTTATCCCCCGTCCCAAAAATCTCATCCACCAATAAGATGTCAGGTTCTCCTTCGGTCGAAACCGCAAAACCAACCCTTAGGCGCATACCAGACGAATACGTCCGCATAGGAACATGCAAATAATCTCCTAGCTCCGTAAATTTACCCATTTCCTCTAAGGAAGCTTTTGCTTGAGCACACGTCTTCCCACGCAATACGCTAGACACGTAGAGATTCTCATATCCCGTCATTTCCTCAAATGTTCCTAGCAGAACATCAAAAAGAGTAGCTACTTTGCCGACAACCTCTACATCTCCTGCTGTGGGAGCATAGATGCCTGCAAGCAGCTTCAGAAGAGTCGTTTTTCCAGAACCATTATGCCCTATCAACCCCAAACGATCCCCTGGTTCTAATGAAAAAGAAATATTTTTGAGAGCAGAGACAGTGTATGAGTTTTCCGTTCTTTTCTTAAGAACCCCCCCTGTAGCCGCTTTGACAAAGGAATGTCTTAAAGAAAAAGCATTGGCGTTATAGATCGGAAAATCCACATGCACGTTACGAAGATCGATTTTGCTCATTGTCTTACATCCAATACACGACAAAATTCGCACACCTTCTATAAAGATCGCATGCTATAGAAAAACCAACAAACAGCAACCCCGTTAAAATGATATAGCTTTCTAAAGAAGGAGGACTCCCTAAAAGGGGATCGCGAATAATATTAATCATATGCGCAAAGGGATTGACCAGGGCAATAAGCTGACGATTGCCCTTGAGCATGTCTATTTTCCACATAATTGGCGTCACCAACATAATGAGAACGGTAATGCTCCCAACAATAGACGCAATATCTCGATATCTTGCCGCCACGATCCCCATAATCATACAAACCCAGAAGCTATGCAGAATCATAAGAATAAGTCCCGGGATAATCCATAGAACTTCCAAATTAATAGTCTGCCCGCATAACACAAAAACAGCCACAATCACAAAGCAATTATGAAGAAGAATAACTAAATTTCTAAAAATTAATGTCATGATGTAGACAAAATAAGACATTTTTACATTATGTATAATACCCGCCTGAGACGAGAAAGCAGCACACCCCTCATTTAAAACAGAAGACAAATACGTCCATATCACCATTCCTACTGCCACATAGGGAAGAAATTCGGTGATATTCATACCAAAAATAGAACTCCACACGACACCCATCCCCAAAACGGTGATCGCTGTTCCTAACGTGAGCCAAAAAGGACCAATGACCGTTCTTTTATAGCGGGCCCTAATATCATAGAGAGAGAGAAGCAACCAAACATCGCGCCGTGTAACGCATTCTCGAAATTCTGCAATAATGGTTTTCATAGAAAAACTAACTTCTCATAGGTCTGAAGAGCGGCCATTACATCACAAACTCGCAGCAAAAACAACTCTGGCTTTTGATTGCACGGGTCTGCAAGCTTAAAAGGTAAAACTCCGAATCCCACTCTCATGATTCTCTCTCACAGAAAAATCATCTCGTATATTCCGTTCTACCATCCGATTAAAAATATTTGCTTTTTTTAAAGCAAGCTCTTTTTCAAAAAGAGTCACATCTAAATCCCCAAAAAAATGAGGTATAAAAAAATGATCAAGCCTTCTTTTCGCAAAATAACGAGCATTGTAGAATCCATATACCTCTTCCATGCGAGATTTGACAGACCCGTAGAGATCCGGATTAATCTCTCGAGATAATTCACAACAAAACATTAACGTGGGATCTGTTGTAAAAAAACGCTCGTTAAATCGTATAGAAGATTGAAGAACAAGATCGTCATCTATTGTCCCTTCAAATTGTGAAATGTCTCCCTGCCCTTTCAGAAAAACAGGATACAAATGAAAGCAATGCGCAACAATTCCATTATCTCCTGCCTTCCAATACACATGGGAGGGCTGAAAAGGTCCCAGATCGCCTTCAAAAAAATGAAGATTACATATTTCATGAAGAAACTGGGCCGCAAGCCGAGATAAGAGACGTGGCTCTATGGAGATCCATTTATGACAAAGCTCTACGCTCTCGCCTATGCGATCTTCCAACTTTTTTACACTAAGATCGCTTTTTTCATGTTCGGCCCCCTCTAAATATTCTGAAAATTTATCAAATAAAATTCGCGGCCCTACAACCTCAATCGTTCTAAAGCATTTTAAAAGTTTTTGTGACTCGGAAATAAATCCATCAGAAAAAAACATATCTCCATTTAAAAAACCATTTACTTTATTATCACCACTAGCCGCACAGAGGCTATCCTTGTATATCCTTCTTTTTAGCTGATATTTGTTTCCCTGAAACCAGGCAGAAGGAATATAAAAGAATCTCACAGGCAGGAGAGTTTCAAGATAAGAAAAGGCCGCAGATTTTCTTATCATTTCTGCATCAGAGAGCGTAGTATATATAACATACTCGCATTGCCTTAGCCCCTGTAGTCCCGGGATGTTTTTAGGAGCTAGCTGCGAGCGCAAAGAGTGAGATAGGAACACATCTACGTAGCTCTCCCCCCACACCGGCACAGAAAAAAGAATAGGAGGAGCTTCGCTGGAAACAGGCAATGCAGGGTGTTTTTTCGTCTTAAAATCTACCTCAAAAATTACAAAATGAGGATATGGACATTTAAATTTTAGATACCCTCTCATCAGCAACATTTTCACCACAGCTTTAAATTTTATACGCATGCTTTTGCCTTGCGCGTCCTGGATGGCTCGAATCGACGCCAGGAAGATTTCTTTTTGATACACGTCCGACACAGAAGATATGTTTTTCTTATTGTATGCTAAAAATCTCTCAAAGATCTTCTCCTTGTATGCATCAAAACTAAACAGATACACTTTTTTATACGCAGAAAAATTCACGTCATTATATAATTTGCATTCACACATCTTCCCAATATCTATATATAAATCGCTATCCTTCGCATAGAAATCGGTAATAATGTCAGCTTGGTTAACATCTAATAGGCTGCTTTGATTATCGATGCTCCCCCCATCTTCTAATTTTTCTACTAAAAAATATGTTTTTCTCAAGTCACAACCACTTAACACCTCAATCATAGTATTAAGGAACTTTTTTGCAAATGACCTCGCCCTACAGCGAAGAGCACTCCTCCATGGTCGCGACGAACGCCCCCAGTAAGGATGTTCGCGAAAGGGCCGGAATCTTTGAAATTTTTTAAATTTTTCATCAATTCTCCCTACAAATTCATCAAACTTCCCTTTTTCCTCCAGGAAAAGGGGCTCGTTTTCCAGATTTTTTACATGGAAAACAAGCAAATTTTTAAAATTATTATAATGGAGGGGGGTAACCCATTGCGAAAGTTTTCTATAATAGGACGATGCGTTACTGTAAAAAAACCACAGATTCTCGCTTTCTTTTTGACTACCCTCCACCTCAATAATCAATCCATCGTCTGAATCTGTAATATAGGTAATTTCCCCCCTTGGATGAAAATCATATACCACATTATAATCAATATAGCCCGTAGGCGCGGGCGGCACTACTTTTGGCTTAATCATCAATGGAAAAATAAGGAAATGGTGGCCCAAAAGAAGGTCCTCTCCCACCCTCCAGTAAAACTGGTTAAGAGCATTACTAGACAATCCCTTAGGAAGAGCATCTCCTTCTCTATTGATTGTTTGAGCTACCACAGTAGGGTGAAGACGTTCCAATACTAATTGTACCCCTTCTCTTGCGCTGAGTGATAAGGTACCCACCTCCCCTTCCGCGCCCCTAACCACTTCATCAAGCTTAGGAAGAAGAGTCTCTCTTATAGCTCTAAGGCTCGGACAAAATACTATCTCCGATCCCGCTTTGGCCAAGTCATGAACCGTTTTAAAAATACCATCTGTTAAAATAAAATCTGAATTTAAAAAGATAAAATAGATATCTTCGCCTACATTATGATACTTGCGAATAGCTGCATGGTAAAGATAAGTAAGACCGTAGCCGTAGTAGTGAGCATCTTGCGGAATAAAAGCAGATGCGTCAAAAAAAGCTAAGGTAAAAATTTCCCTTATTTTTCTATAAATCGGCAAAGTCTTAAATAGGGTTTCTGTATGCTTATCTGTGCAGATTAAAAGAGAAAAATCTGCATTCTTCACCAGGTAAGGAATATTGTTTTCAGCTAAATAAGAAGGAAGACTGTATTTGAGCCACTGCTTAAAATGCGTCTCTCCCCACAAAGGGACAACTAAAATATATTTTCTTCTCATAACTGTCCTATCTAGCACCTCTCTTCTTTTCCTCCCTTTTTCTTTAAAAACGAAAAAGTGATCTCAGCCGTGAGAAAACCTCACCCTTACTAGATTGTGTCGATTTTACAATTATAGCCGTTCCCCAACGATCGGTGGCCACATGAGGAACAATACCCCGTGGATTGAAAAACTCATCCACTGCCTTCTTAGCTCCAGGAAACCCATAACATCCATAATCATGAATCATGCAAACGCCCCCAGGCACTATCTTATCCCACAAAATCTCCAATGCACTTTTAATGGGAGCATATAAATCAAAATCAATATGCACAAAACGCCATTTTTTATCCTCATGTTCCTTAAAAGCTTCTGGAAACCACCCTTTGATCATATGGAGGCTTGTGTCAGATTCGTGTGTGATGTACGCTTTGACAGATTCGGGAGAGGTGGGGGGAAAATTGCCTACCTCCCAGTTATTGGCATACACCTTACGTTCTTCTACTAAATCAACCTCTTGAAACCCTTCAAAGGTATCTAAGCAATAAAAATTCTTAGAACGATCCATGAACTCCCAAATAACCTTTGCCGCAAACCCTTGATGCGTCCCTAGCTCTAGGTAGTCCCCGTCAGGGGCATCATTGGCAATGTTCACATACTGCATAAAATTAAGGATACGAATAGGATCTGAAGGTTCTCCATGCACTCTATGATATTCGTTAAAAACCCTCTCAAATTTTTCTTTTTCTTCAGGAAAAGCCTCAAACTTATGTGGAAAAAATTGACTCATATGAGTGCTCTGCGCCATCTCAAAACCTCCATTTAGCTAAATGTACGATACGCTTTGGTAACATAACTCGGGAACAATACGCCATGACTCTGCCTGCTTAAAGTTCTCTCCCCCCCTAGGTTACTGTTGACCCCGCCCGTACCTTTACCACCCCATCATAAAAATGGATAGACATTTCTTGCGCCAAGGAAGCCTGCGCCTTCGATGCAATCAGGGTCTGATCAGACGCGGTCACAAAGGCAAAACCCCGTTCCAGGGTGCGGGTATAGGAGTAACTCTCCAAGAGTTGTCCTTGCGTTCCAAAGCGATGCTGGGCGGTCTCCATCAGAGCTTTCAGGGCCGGCAGGAGGCGCTGGGTCTGATGGGTACAGAGCATCTCCTGGTGGGAACACAAACGTTTCCCTGCTTTCTGGAGCCGTTCGTACACATCATCCACCCTTTGAGCCCGCTCCTCCACCCAAGATCCCAAAGAAGGAAGTCCCCGTCGCAAAGCCGCCAAACGACTCTCATACAAAGAACACGTGTGCCCCAGCAAAGTCGTAAGACGCAGATGGGTCTGTCCCAATTGTTGCGCCAATTGGCTCCGCACCGGCACGGCAAATTCCGCGGCCGCTGTGGGCGTGGGCGCGCGCTTATCCGCCGCAAAGTCTGCCAATGTCATGTCCGTTTCATGGCCAATGGCTGAAATCACGGGGATCTGACTGGCCGCAATGGCCCGCACAACGGCTTCTTCGTTAAAAGTCCACAAATCCTCAAGACTTCCACCGCCTCGCGCCACAATGAGGAGGTCAGGTTTTTGCGCCATCCCATTAAAGCCCTGAAGGGCAGTGACCACTTGAGCGGCCGCCCCCTCTCCCTGCACCGCCACGGGCCACAGAAGGACGGACACAGGAAAGCGATCACTCAAGCGGTGGAGGATATCGCGAATCACAGCCCCTGTCGGGGACGTAATAATCCCAATGGTTTGGGGCAAAAACGGCAGTGGCTTTTTGCGCGCTTCGCTAAACAGCCCCTCGGCTGCCAATTTTTTCTTCAAGTCTTCCAAAAGTTTCTGAAGCGCCCCCTCCCCCGCCGCCTCAATCCCCGTGACCACGATTTGGTATTTCGAGCGTCCTGGGTAAGTGGTCAGGCGTCCCGTCGCAATCACTTCCAGGCCATCTTGCAAAATGTGAGAACTCCCCTCGCAACTCCCTCGCCAGCAAACCCCATCCAACACCGCGTCCTGATCTTTGAGGGCAAAATAGGTATGTCCTGAGCTATGGCGCTTCAGTCCTGAGACTTCCCCCCGCACCCGCACATGAGAGAAACCGCCCTCTACACTGCGCTTCAAAGCGAGAGAAAGTTCGGTGACGGTGTAGTCGGGCAAAGGGGAAATAAGCGGAAGTGTGGACATGAAACGACCTTTCAGATGATGAACGAAGCATCTCAACCCTCCCGCCTCCTGTCAAGAGGGCCATTGATATTTAGGGCTTGATTGAACAAGAAATCTGCTTTATTGGATCTGCGGATTGCAACACGTTTTTGCAATGATAACACCCAATAGACGATCAAGGATTAGAAATGAAATTTTATGCGTTTGGACTCATAATAACAACCGCACTTTGTGCGATGACATCTGCATGGGCGGCAGCACCGGACTCAGAGTTTGACGAGGGCGGTGCACCTTACATCCCGGCCGGATGCCGACCTGTCCCTCGCATCTACACGCCCGTCTCTACCAATAATCCGCTCCATCATGTTCGTCAAAAGCCACAAGAGGATGCTCAAAAGGATTCTCTCTCCCTTGCTATCACACAGGAGAACGAACAGGATGATGCAAGCGAAAGGCGGCCGGCCTCACGCCCTATTCCCATCCCATCTCCCAAGGCAAGACGGCGATCCCCTTGAGAGAGAGACCTCTCCACCTCTGAAAATTTTTGCTTTTTAATACCCGGTCCCATAGAATCCTGCGTAGAGATCCCGAGGCTTCTCTTGCGGAGGAGCTTCCTCTGCCACGGGATTGCCAGCCGCTGCTGCTGCAACAGCGGCTTCTGGGGATTGCTTTGCCTCCGCAACAAGAACCGAGAGCCTTTCCTGGACAGACTTTAAACGCGCTTGCAGGTCTTGCACCTCAAGATTCTCTTGAGGCATGAGCTGCAATTGTGTCGAAGCAGCATTTGCAAACCCCTCCCCGGCCACAAAAAAGTCAACAAGAGCCCGACCCGACCAAAAACCTTTTGCCTGTTGGTTGTCTGCGTATTGTTCTGCAAGCTCAATATTTTCGACGATCGCATGACGCTCTTGATCAATGATCGCCTTCGCAGCGATGCGTGCCTCAAGGTCCTTTATTTGCGCAGTCACAGCATCGACATCACTCTGAGAGGATTTACTCCACCACCAGTGGGGCGGATTCAGTTTCTTCACAAGATTTGCCTGTTGTGCCTTCAAAGCAGCAAGTTTCTCATCATCTGTTGCCCCCTCAGCCTGAGCTGGAGAACTCGTCAAGGCGAGCAAAAGAGCCAGGGATCCACAAAGCAGGGGCGTGAATTTTTTTCTTATTATCATAAACAGTCTCCACTTTTAATAAAACCAGAGAAAATGATAGAGATAATGGGTTAATTTTCCCTTCAAAGAACAAGAAGAAAGACAGAAGCGTACCCGCTTCCATCTCACTTTCTTTATTTTATTACTGCTCGACGCCCTGCAATATTGGCTCACCCGCCTCTTTTTTTTGCTGAAGCTTTGCTTCATACTCAGCGTTCCGACGCTTCGCTTCCGCGAGGAACGCGTCGTCGTGCGCTTTTGCCGTCTCAAGAGACTTCTGCTCAGTCTGAGTAGAAGCCTGAACGGACGTTCCGAGAAAAGCCATCATGAGGGCTGCTGTGATGAAAGTAACGGTATTTTTCATTGTCTGTCTCCTTCGCGTCATCCGGCATGAGTAAGACCGCCTTCTTACGCTGTTATCGTTAACATTGAGAGGAATTATTCCCCTCTCATTTTGTCATGATAATATACGTGGGGTTAAGAATGCGTTAAGGGAGGAAGAGAATGAGATTCGCTCATCTCTCTTTATTTTGTGCCCGCGGGCAACGGAATCGGCTGATCACTCTGGGCCCTCAGATAGGCAATGAGGTCCGCCCGGTCCTGGTCATTTTTCAGGCCCGCAAAGGACATCTTGGTGCCCGGCACAAAATCCCGGGGGCTATAGAGGTAGGTGTTCAGATCTTCATAGCTCCATGTTCCTCCCTTTTGAGACATCGGGGCCGAATAGGCATACCCTGGATGGTGTGCTTTGGGAGCGCCCACAACACCATACAAATTGGGTCCAACGCGATTCGCGCCCCCTTTATCAATGGTATGGCAACTGGCACACTTCTTAAACACATCCGCTCCTTTTGTAGAGTCAGCATGGGCGAGCAGAGGTTCAATCGCGCCCGGACCCGCCTGGGAAGGGGTACCCGTTGCCACAGGTTCCGCCCCCGCAATTTTATAAACATTTTCCTTCAAAACCGTGGGATGAATGAGAATCTTTGAAATAAGGTCCGCTCCCTTGGCCGTCAAAAGGGCAATCAGAAGAGCTGCCGCAATTTTGTTCCATTCAAAGCCGTCCATTACCGGGTATCCTTGGATTTTTGATACGCTTGCCACAAATCCGGACGTCGTTCCCGCGTAATCTTTTCCGCCTGGGCCAAACGCCACTCCCCGATTTTCTTATGATGCCCCGAAATCAAAACCTCTGGAACTTCCCTCCCCTCCCATTCCCGCGGGCGGGTATACTGAGGGTATTCCAAAAGACCATGAGAGAAACTCTCTTCCTCAAGCGAAGCCTCATCCCCGATCACCCCCGGAATGAGACGGACAATGCTGTCCAGCATTGTCATGGCAGCCAGTTCTCCTCCTGTGAGGATAAAGTCGCCGCAACTCACATCCTCCGCATCCCACGCATCCAACACCCGCTGATCGATGCCCTCGTACCGACCACAGAGGAAGACGAGGGGGAGGTCACAGGTCGCCATATCCTGCGCTAAAGACTGCTGAAAGACTGTCCCGCGAGGCGTCAGATGAATCAGGCGCGCTTTGCCCTTTTCCATCACCGCCCTTAAGGCCCGATCCACCACATCCGGCCGCATCACCATGCCCGGCCCTCCCCCAAAGCAGATATCATCCACCGTTTGGTGCTTATCTTCCGCGAACTCCCGAATGTTGCGCACCGTAAGATTCCACACTCCTTTCTCCAAGGCTTTGCCGATCAAAGAATGACCGAGGGGCCCCGGGAACATTTCTGGAAACAGGGTGAGAAGGGTGACGTCAATGGTCATGCAGCATTTCCTCTCCCTGCGCACTGAGCTGCACAAAGCCATCCGCAACATGAACGATGGGAACCATCGCATGAGTAAAGGGGAGCATGATTAGCTTGTCCTCCAGGGTTTGAACCTCCAAAATATCACCTGCCCCAAAATTATGCAGGGCATAGACATGACCGATCCGTGTCCCTTGGGGGGAGTGCACAGAAAGGCCAATCAGATCCTGGTGATAAAAGGTATCCTCTGTCAAGGGTTTCAGCCGCTCCCGCGGGACCATCAGCTCTGTGCCCTTCAGGGCCTCTGCTTGGGTCCGATCCTTGATGCCTTCTAAAGAAATCGTCGCCATCTCTTGGGTTTGAGACAGCACCTTCGTAATTTTATAGACAGGCTCCCCTTCGGGATTACAAAAAGGCGAATAGGCCTTCAAATCTCTTGGATTTTCCAAGAAACACTTCACCTTCACATGCCCCTGCAGCCCGTGAGCAGAGGTAATGATCGCAGCACAAAAGAGCTCTTCTTTCATCCCTGCCTCCTGACTCCCGGGTCCTGACGCCTGTGGTGCGCATGACAAATCGCAACCGCCAAGGCATCGGCCGCATCATTGAGCGCTCCGCCACTTTTGGGGAGCAAGCGTGCCACCATCATGGCAATCTGGGCTTTGTCCGCATGCCCCACCCCCACAACGCTTTTCTTGACCGTATTGGGAGCATACTCTCCAACAAGCAAACCAGCTTGGGCGGGGGCCAACATCACCACACCCCGGGCAGCCCCGAGTTTCAAAGCAGAGAGAGGATTGCGATTGACAAAGGTTTCTTCCACTGCCGCCTCATGAGGGCTGTATTCCTGAATGAGATCCACCAACTGGGTATAAAGACTGGCAAGGCGTGTGGGAAGCGGCTCGCCATCTTTCGATTTCACAACCCCATGAGCCACATGGACCAAGGAAGAGCCACTGACCTCAATCACGCCCCATCCTGTAATCCGAAGCCCTGGATCCAACCCCAAAATCCGCGTGACCATTAAGCGGCCCCTTTCTCAAAAGCATCCAGAGCCACCATCAACGCTTTATCAAGCCGTGTGGGTTTCCCTTCCCCGTTCACATAGGCCAAAAACACATCCAACGTTGCCAGAAGCGTCTCCCCCCGAAACACATGTTGAGTCAGGGTGAGGGTCGCCCCACCCCGCTCAACACACCGTGTGCGGACCTCGAGACGGTCATCCAGATAAGCGGGAGAAAGGCAATTGAGGATACAGGTGCGCACAACAAACTTGTTGCCCGCTGTGCGCATCATGGACGAATGCTCCCATCCTAAGAAGCGCATAAATTCCGTCCGCGCCCGCTCTGCAAATTTCAGATAATTTGCGTAGTAGACAATCCCACCGGCGTCTGTGTCTTCGATGTACGTCGTTATCAGGAATCGGTGATCAGTCATCAGACAACTTATCAGTTATCAGCAATCGGTAATCCGTCGTTATGTGTAATGTCTCTCTCATCATTGTTCCTCCTATCTGATGACTGACGACTGATTACTGACCACTAAGCGCCAGCTTCTCCATAATAGCGTCCGGAATATCAAAATTGGCATAGACCGTTTGCACGTCATCATTATCTTCCAGGACATCAATGAATTTCAATAGTTTCACCGCTTTCTCTTCATCGACCGCTGTTGTATTATTGGCTTTCCAAACCAGTTGCGCACTTTCGGGATCGCCAAACGCCGCCATCAGGTGATCGCGAACGGTTGCAAAATCTTCCACTGTGCACTCAACCTCGTAACTTTTCTCTGACTCCTCAACATTTTGCGCCCCACCTTCAAGGGCCGCCTCAAAAATCGCCTCAAAAGCCATCTTGTCTTTGGGATACCGGATCATCCCCATATGGTCGAACATAAAGCTGACACTATTCGTTTCGCCCAAGTTGCCTCCAGATTTTGTAAACGCCGCCCGCACTTCCGCCGCCGTTCGGTTGCGATTGTCGGTCAGGGCTTCAACAATGACAGCGACACCCCCGGGGCCATAGCCCTCATACCGTACCTCAACGTAATCCGTTGTATCTTCCCCTCCAGCCCCCCGTTTAATCGCTCGTTCCATGGTATCTTTCGGCATATTGGCCCCCCGCGCCGCAATGATAGCTTGACGCAAACGAGGATTCGCCTCAGGATCCGCCCCCATCCGTGCAGAGGTGGTAAGCTCCCGAATAATCTTCGTGAAAACCTTGGCGCGCTTGGCATCCTGCGCCCCCTTACGATGCATAATATTTTTAAACTGCGAATGGCCAGCCATGGAGTCCTCATCAAAATCAAAGAATAGAAAAGGAGTTTAGAAAATTTTTCCTGACTTGTCATCTGTTTCGGGAGAGCCTTTCTCCTATAGGGGATTGTTGTTAGAACTAATCTGCGCTAAGTTTTCACCATAAAAAATGATTTTACCTTATTAAGGCTTAAAAATTCATGCATGAAAATTTAAATCAATTTCGGACGATTTCAGCTAGCAGTGACAGAAATTTTTGCCTGACGTTTTGTGCTGTCTTTATGGCTGTTGCTTTCTACCCTTTAGTCCATCAAAATCCATTAAGATGGTGGGCATTCGGAGGAGCAGCTACTTTCTTGCTCCTCGCTTTTGTTAAACCCCAATTGGCTTCTTCCCTCAATCGTTTGTGGGTGAAGATCGGTGTACTCGCAGGCAAGGTGGTAACACCCATTGTTTTAGGATCCGTATATTTCACGATTTTTTTAATAACAGGGCTAGTGCTAAAATTATTTAAAAAGGATATTTTGGGGCTTAAACTTAATCCGTCAGCAAAAACATACTGGATTAAGAGAGAAAATGGACATTTCTCAGAAAACATGTTCAAAAATCAATTTTGAGGAATAAATATGACTTTTATTCATGAATTTTGGAGTTTCGTACGCGTAAGGAAAAAATTTTGGCTTTTGCCTATTCTGCTCACTTTCTGCATATTTGGAGGGTTAATCCTTCTTGCAGAAGGATCTGCTGTCGCTCCTTTCATTTACACGCTTTTTTAAGCGTAACTGCATGCGCATCCTTGGGATTTCCTCATTTTACCATGATAGTGCTGCAGCACTTATCAAAGACGGAGAAATTATAGCGGCTGCCCAAGAAGAGAGATTTACGCGCATTAAGCACGATGCAAAGTTTCCTATAAACGCGATCCGATACTGTTTAGCTGAGGGGGCAACTTCTTTAAAAGAGGTTGACTACGTCGTCTTTTATGAAAAACCATTTTTAAAATTTGAGCGTCTGCTTGAGACTTATCTTGCTTTTGCGCCCCAAGGCTTTCTTTCATTTCAAAAAGCTATGCCGACATGGCTAAAAGAAAAACTTTTCCAAAAGAGTATGCTGGAAGCTTCTCTCAAAGACATTGATAAGGACTTTGATGCAACAAAGCTTTTGTTTTCTGAACACCATTTAAGCCACGCTGCAAGTGCTTATTACCCCTCTCCTTATAATCAGGCTGTTATTTTAACCATGGACGGTGTGGGGGAGTGGGCTACCACTTCAGTAGCAATTGGAAACAAGGAAGATATCAAGGTGTCTCAAGAGATTCACTTTCCGCATTCCTTGGGCCTTCTTTATTCTGCTTTTACCTATTACGCTGGCTTTAAAGTAAATTCTGGAGAATATAAACTCATGGGCCTTGCGCCTTACGGCACCCCAAAATATGCCGATCTTATTTTCAAAAACATTCTTGATCTTAAGCAAGATGGTAGTTTTCGACTTAACCAAAAATACTTCAACTACTGCTCTGGCCTCACCATGATAACAAAAAAGTTCGAGCAACTTTTCCAGAAGGCAGCACGTAAACCCGAAGAGACGCTTGAACAATTTCACATGGATATCGCAGCATCTATCCAGCAGGTCACCGAAGAGGTCATGGTCAGGATGACAGACCACCTGGCAGAAGAAACGCAAATCCCGAATTTATGTCTCGCTGGGGGTGTAGCGCTCAACTGTGTGGCAAATGGAAAAATCTTAAAAAGAGGAAAATTCAAAAATATCTGGATTCAACCAGCAGCTGGAGATGCAGGAGGAGCATTAGGCGCTGCCCTTGCTGTTTATCATTTGCACGCAAAACAACCCAGACGTCCCGCGCCAAAAGCTATCGATGCTATGAAAGGTTCGTATCTTGGCCCTTGTTTTTCACAAACAGATGTAGAAAGCTCATTGCGTACTCTTGGGGCAAAATTTCATGTTTTAGAACAAGCTTCCCTCATTGAAGAAACTGCGCGCGCTTTAGCACAAGGTAAGGCGCTCGGATGGATGCAGGGAAGGATGGAATTTGGTCCCCGCTCTCTGGGAGGACGGTCCATTTTGGCTGACGCACGCTCAACAACAATGCAAAAGGTCCTAAACCTTAAGGTGAAGTATCGCGAAAGTTTTCGTCCCTTTGCCCCTTCTGTGTTGAGAGAAGATTGTGCACAATGGTTTGACCTCGACTGTGATAGTCCTTACATGCTCCTGGTAGCTGATGTTCTTGCAAAACATAAAAAAGAAATGCCTCGGGAGGAGAATACGCTTTTTGGAATTGATAAGTTAAATTTAGTACGTTCAAGTATTCCCGCTGTTACGCATATAGATTACTCTGCCCGGGTTCAGACGGTCCATGCTGACACAAATCCGCGCTATCATGCTCTTTTGAAAGCTTTCAAAGAGCAGACCGGATGTCCTGTGCTCGTAAACACCTCCTTTAATGTAAGAGGAGAGCCTATTGTATGCAGCCCTGAAGATGCCTTCCGTTGTTTTATGGGGACTGAGTTAGATGCTCTTGTGATAGAAAATTGCTTCCTCCTCAAAGAAGAACAAGACCCGTCATTAAAGCTAGATTATAAAAACAGCTTTACGCTTGATTAGCCCCTTTTCGGTTGCCTGAAAAAATATTAGGGTACGTTTTTCCTCAGGGATAGATTGCTAAGGGTTATGATGAAAAACGCCATGACATATAGAGCCGAATCATCTTATAAGCCCACCGGTATTTTAGTGCTAGAAGATGGCTCACATTTTTATGGTCACCATTTGACTCCTAACTCCGATACGGAAGGGGAAATTTGTTTCAATACGGCAATGACAGGTTATCAAGAAGTAATTTCTGACCCTTCTTATGCCGCGCAGATTGTCGTTTTTTCTTTTCCGCATATTGGAAATGTCGGGGTGAACGATGATGACCAAGAATCCTCAAAGTCTTACCTCAACGGTATTATAATGGGAACTCCTCCAACCAATCCCTCAAATTTCAGAGCTAAAACCTCATTGCTTGAGTATATTGCACAAAGGGATATCAAAGGGCTGCATAGCGTTGATACCCGCACTTTAATAAAAAAGATTGTTGCTTCTCCAACACCTCTCAAAGGAAAAATTCAAACTATTCAAGGAATACTAACGGATAACCAGATTGCACAAATAGCGTTGTCTGCCTCTACAATCCAGGTCCTTTCTGGGAAAAATCTCGCCGTTCAAGTGGGGACTCAACATTCCTTTTCCTGGCAAAACAAGATAGGCGAATCCCCAGAAAAAAATATTTTACCTTATAGAATTGCGGTTCTTGATTTTGGCGTAAAAACAAATATTTTAAAAAAATTAGATGCGCGAGGGGTGGACTGTACCGTTTTTCCACCAACTGTTTCTGCTGAGACACTTATCAAGGAGCAGATCGATGGGGTTGTGCTTTCCAATGGGCCTGGAGATCCAAGAGCACTCGAACTGAGCGTGCTCGAAACAGTGAAAAAACTCATACACAAACAAATCCCTATTCTGGGCATTTGTTTAGGGTATCAGTTATTAGCCCGTATTTATGGAGCAAAAATTGAGCAACTTCCATCCGGTCATCACGGTATTAACCATCCCGTTAAGGATCTTATCACAGGGAAAGTTCTGATTACCTCCCAGAATCACGAATTTGTCGTTGAGGAAGATGAGTTGCCAGATGACCTTACTCCAACCCATCGATCTCTATTTGATGGAACACTTGAGGGATTTAAGATAATCAACAAACCGATCATTGCCGTTCAATTTCACCCTGAAGCTTCTCCAGGACCCCATGATGCGGAATTCCTTTTCGATCACTTTCTCAGCTTGGTGAGTCATGCCGCGAAGAAGTGATATCAGTACCATTCTTATTATCGGCTCAGGACCTATTGTTATTGGACAAGGGTGTGAGTTTGACTATTCAGGGGTGCAGGCATGCAAGGCCCTTAAAGAAGAAGGCTATCGCGTTGTTCTCATTAATTCTAACCCCGCCACCATTATGACGGATCCCCATCTTGCTGATGCAACATATGTGGAGCTTCTTACAGCAGATGTCGTTCAAAAGATTATCGATATTGAAAAAGTGGATGCCATTTTGCCAACTATGGGAGGACAAACTGCTCTTAATTTAGCAATGGAATTACATCATTCTGGCTTCTTGAAAAGAAAAGGCGTTCATATATTAGGCGCCTGTCCAGAAACAATTGAAAAGGCAGAAAACCGGTTTGAGTTTTACAAACTTATGGAGCAACAGGGGCTTGCCTGCCCTCAAGGTTTTAAAGTTTCTACCTTTAAAGAAGCGCAAGAGAAAATCGACAGCCTTTCTTTTCCTGTTATTATTCGCTCTTCTTTTACTCTCGGAGGAGAAGGGAGCGGTTTTGCGCATACGTTAGAAGAGTTTGAGAAGATTGTGGCACATGCCCTCAATGTCTCCCCTACCCATCAAGCCTTTATTGAAGAGTCTGTTTATGGATGGAAAGAGTTTGAACTGGAAGTCATGCGCGACAAACGCGATAATTGTGTTGTTGTTTGCTCTATTGAGAACATCGATCCCATGGGAGTCCACACGGGAGATAGCATCACTGTTGCTCCAGCCCTAACCTTAACCGACAAAGAATATCAAACAATGCGGGACGCCGCATTTAAGGTTATGAGAGCGACTGAGATTGAAACAGGGGGAGCAAATGTACAATTTGCCGTTCACCCTAAAACAGGCAGAATGCTTGTTATTGAGATGAATCCTCGAGTGTCACGCTCTTCAGCACTTGCGTCGAAAGCCACTGGATTTCCGATTGCTAAAATCGCCGCTAAGCTTGCTGTTGGATATACCCTTGATGAAATCCCTAACGAAATCACCCAGAAAAACAGTGCGGCATTTGAACCAAGTATTGATTATATTGTTACAAAAATCCCTCGTTTTGATTTTGAGAAATTTAGAGACGTCACCCCCACTCTCACGACATCTATGCAGTCTGTCGGGGAGGTCATGGCCATTGGACGTACCTTTAAAGAATCTTTCCAAAAAGCAATTCGGTCGTTAGAGAAGAATTTTTTTGGCTTTGAAGACATTAAATTTCCGACGGAAGATCCTCTAGAAAAAAGAAAAATTTTAGAGGAACGTCTTAAGACACCACATCCTGAGCAGTATCTTTATGTCGCTGAAGCCTACCGCCAGGGCCTATCCACTGAAACTATACATCAACTCTGTCATTGGGATCCTTGGTTCCTCGAACAGATTCAAGAAATAGTGATCTGTGAAAAAAAAATACAGGAACAGAGTTCTCACTTGTGTCCAGACCTCTTACGTCATGCAAAGACAATAGGGTTTAGCAATCAAAGACTCTCCCACCTTTCCGGATTATCTGTTGAAACCTTAAGAGCAAAACAAAAAAAATGGAAGATTCACCCTGTTTACCGTCGAGTCGACACATGTGCTGCAGAATTTTTCTCACCAACTCCTTATTTCTACTCAACGTATCTGCCCTATCCTTCATCCGAAGATGCCTGTGAAGCCTCCCCCTCCGAGCGTCAGAAAGTCATTCTCCTCGGCAGTGGACCCAATCATATTGGTCAAGGGATAGAATTTGACTACTGCTGTGTTCATGCTGCAGCTGCAGCTAAGGAGCTTGGATATGAAGTCATCATGATTAACTGTAATCCAGAAACCGTATCGACAGATCACACTACTTCCGATCGTCTCTACTTTTCCCCTCTTACCAATGAAGATATCCTTGATATTATCGCATGTGAATCACAAAAGGGAAAAGTGATAGGTGCATTTGTACAATTTGGGGGACAAACATCCCTCAAACTCGCCCGTGCTCTCCATAATGCAGGTATCACAATTTTAGGGACCTCTTTAGAATCCATTGATATTGCAGAAGATCGTCAGCGCTGCCGCCAACTTATGAGCACGGAAGGTTTGTTGCAACCTAAGAATGAAGTGGCCCAAACGCCTGAGGAACTCTTTGAAAAATCTCAACATCTTGATTTCCCGATTATTCTACGCCCTTCTTACGTCATTGGTGGTAAAGCGATGGACATTATCCATACCCCAGCGGAATTGGAACACAGTCCTCTCTACAAAAAGTTTAGCGAATTTCAACCCATCCTTATGGAAGAATTTCTAGAAGAGGCGATTGAGGTAGAAGTGGATGCTATCTCTGATGGACAGGAAGTCTATATTGCTGCAATTACAGAAAACTTCGAAAAAGCGGGCATTCACTCCGGCGATTCAACCAGTCTTCTCCCCTCCCTTAGCCTTTCTGAGGAACTTCTTTCCCAGCTCGAGGCGCAGACACGCAAACTTGCTCGCAAACTGAATGTGAAAGGATTGCTTAACATTCAATTCGCTATCAAAAACGACCTGATTTATGTTCTTGAAATTAACCCTCGCGCAAGTCGAACCATTCCTTTTGCGGCCAAGGCCACAGGGACTCCTCTCGTCCTTATTGCTGCACAGGTTATGCTAGGAAAACCTCTTGCAAGTTTTAAACTTGGTTCCCACTTTGTTATGGAGGGCGTGGCTATGAAAAAACCTATTTTTTCCTTTGACCGCCTTCCAGGAGTGGAGCCAAGCTTGGGACCAGAAATGAAGTCGACTGGCGAAATCATGCTTCATGGAGAAGATTTCGAGGACATAAGTTTAAAATTATATGGGGATACCTGTTTCACGGCTCAAGGCTCTGCAGAGACAATCTTAATCATTGCTGATAGAAATTCGATTCATTATTGTAGAGACATCGTGAAAAAAACAGCGAACTGGGCGCTTAATTACTATCCTAACATAGTTATTGAAAATGGGGAGATTATTAAGAACACAGGCTTTACTAAAAATGCCATGCGTTATATTTCCCAGAAAACTGTTAAATGTGTCATTCATTTAGGGAAAGAGACGGATGAATATGCAAACGTGCAAAAGCTGATATGGAAACATAAAATTCCTCTGCTTGAAACGAGAATGGATATCGCTTTGCTCATGCACCGTCTCAATAGTAAACGAGAAACATCCTCTCTCTTGTCTTTGCAAGAAAGAAAAATTCAAGATATCACACAACAAGAATATCCTTTAAGGGCATAGACTATGCAAAAATCATTTTTACGTTCCTGCAAAATCAGGCTGCTCGAGGGACTCCTCATTTGTATAGCACTCACAGTAGGGTACCTTGTAGCTGAGATGGGGTATCGCGCCTATTTATGGTACCACTATGTTCTGAAAACTGAGTACCAAATTGCCCTCCGAAGTACGCCATTACCTGGCTGGGACCCCTATGAAAACATGGGATGGGAGCCACTGAATACGGCTACACGCATTAGATTGTTCAATGTTGAAGACGATCTTTATTCAGATCACATTGTAAAAGGAAACAATTTTGGATGGACGTCTTATAATGACTATACGCTAGAAAAACCAAAATCTGAATTCCGTATTGCGATTGTGGGTTCTTCCTTTGCTGCATGTGTTACGAATTCTCTTCCTTGGCCGGATGTTGTGGAGAGCTACCTTAACAAAGACAAGCTTCTCTTAAAAAAACTGGGTGTGGAGCATATCTCAGTGCTGAATATTTCAAAGGCTGGCACAGGAATTGAGGGGCTGATCTATCATCTCTTGCCCGTAGCCCTACAGTTTTCCCCTGACCTCGTAATGATGAATTTGGTGGCAGGCTTTATTCCTACGCGCGACAGCCCTCTTGATGAACACAAAAGGGCGTCTACTGTCCTTTCAAACCCAAAAAAGCAGCCGCCAGGCCCCCGTTTTGTGCTAGAGATCGACGGAATCAAGATACCCCTCTTGTGCCGTCATGGGAACCCCGAAGAACTGTCTGACCCCGCATGTGAGATACATCCTGTATGGTACGACCCCAAGAATGCGGATTGGGACAAAGAGAAGGTCAATAACATCAAAAGAAAGGCAGCTCAAAAAATTTTGGGGTGCCGGGTAGTATTATCTCCCTTTCCCTTACTTTTATTGAAGCTCCTCGACCACCCCTTGATAAAAAATTTCGCGGCTGTCCCCCCCCCTCCAGCCTCCCCTAAAGATCAGATTTCTTCCCCAAAATCGAACTCGCAGTTACCCCAAAATCTTCTGCCTTCAGAATATCAGGAAGATACACACAGAATCGTATCTGGTCTTTTAAACATACAGAATCTGCACCCTCACATCGTTTGTACTCATAATATCTTATTAGGAGATTTGCTAGACTATAACAACACACAGTGGCGTGATTTCTTCATCGAAATGACGCAAGACGTCCATCTCCCTCTTGTCAATATAGGGGACTATTTGCCTATTGAAAAAGGGGAGGCAGAGTGGAAAAAGTGGTATATCCCTGACGGTCATTTAAGCGATGCGGGCGCCCTAGTTTATGGAGAAGGCATTGCGAAGATGATTCGAGCGTATCTCCTTAAGAATGTTGTTGGGGAAGGGACAGAGCCCCTCTCAAGTGAAGTGTGCAATGAGTCTTTGCTTGAATTTGCACGCGGTAGAGCCCTACAAGAAAAAGGGGACCTTGCTCAAGCTTTACGAATGTTTTCTAACGCAATTGATCTATATCACAAAAAAACAGCTCTTCTACAGGACTCCCCCTCCTTTAAATGCTATTTCTTGCCCGATCTATACCAGCATCGCGCTGCTCTTTTTGAAAAGCTTGGTCAACCTCAAAAAGCACTTAAAGATTATGATGCTGCTCTCCAAATAAACCCTAACCATGAATTATCCAAGCAGGCGCGAGAAGCACTTGCGAAAAAAATAACCATAGAACAAAAGAAATAATCAAAATGCACGCTCTTGCTTCCCCCTCTCAGATTGCAAAAAGAACCCTCTGGCCTTTCTTTTTATCATTCATTTCAATCATAGTCGCGGCCGGAATCATTGAAGGGCTCTCCACTAAAAAGAAGCCTTCTCTCTTCTCCTTGAAAGCAAGAGGAAGTAAGACTACTCTTATAAAACAACATCCTTTGGGAGCATAGACTATGAAAAAATCGTTTTTACATTCCTGCAAAACAAGGCTTTTAGAGGTGTTCCTCATTTGTACAGCACTCGTGATTGGGTACCTTGCAGTGGAGGTGGGGTACCGAACCTATCTGTGGTACACTTACGTTCCGAAAACTGAATACCAAATTGCCATCCGCAGTACGCCATTGCCTGGCGGAGATTACTGTAAAAACATGGGGGTGGGGTCGCCTAAGACTGCTCCCACACGCATTAGATTGTTCAGCCCCACAGGCAAGCGTTATTCAGATATCTATGCCAAAGGACACAATCTTGGATGGACTTCCTTTAAAGGGTACACGCTAAAAAAGCCAAAATCTGAATTTCGTATTTCTATTGTTGGTTCTTCCTTTTCTGCGTGTATTAGCAGTTCCCGTCCTTGGCCGGATGTTGTGGAGAGCTACCTTAACAAAGACAAACTTCTCTTAAAGAAACTAGGGGTGAAGCGTATCTCAGTTCTTAACATTTCAGAGGCTGGCATGCCAATTGATGGGCTGATCTATTATCTCTTGCCCGTAGCGCTACAGTTTTCTTCTGATCTCGTGATTATGAATCTCACCTCAGACTTCCTTCCACAGCGCTCAGCTCCCCTTAATGAAAATCAAAGGGTCTCTCCTACCCTTTCAAGCAAAAAAACACAGCCACCGCCTCCTCCCTTGGTGATAGACGTCGACGGAATTAAGATACCCCTCTTGTGCCGAGGAGGCCCCGAAACACTGCCTAATCCCTCCTGTGAGATACATCCTGTATGGTACGACCCCAAGAATACGGAGAATGCTGATCTGGATAAGGAGAAAATCAATAGACTCAAAAAAAAGGCGGCTCAAAAAATTTTGTGGGATCAGGTGGTATGCGCTTCGTCTCCCTTACTTTTATTGAAGCTCCTTAACCATCCCTTTACCAAAAAATCTGCAGCCATTGTTTTCCCAACAAGCTTTCCTAAAGAGAAAAGGAGTGACTCGCAGTTACCCCAAAATCTTCTACCTTCAGGATATGAGGAAGATACGCAAAGAATAGTGTCAGCTCTTTTAAAAACACAAACTGCACACCCTCATATTATTTTTACACATAACATCCTCTTAAGAGATTTAATAGGAACTGATGGGTGGACCCACTGGCGAGATTTCTTCATCGAAATGACGCAAGACGCCCATCTCTCTCTTGTCAATATAGGGGACTATTTGCCCATTGAAAAAGGGGAGGCAGAGTGGAGAAAATGGTATCTCTCTGACGGTCATTTAAGCGGTCATTTAAGCGATGCAGGAATCTTAGTTTATGGAGAAGGCATCGCTAAGATGATTCGAGCATATCTCCTTAAGAATGTTGTTGGGGAAGGGACAGAGCCCCTCTCAAGTGAAGTGTGCAATGAGTCTTTGCTTGAATTCGCACGCGGTAGAGCCCTACAAGAAAAAGGGGACCTTGCTCAAGCTTTACGAATGTTTTCTAACGCAATTGATCTATATCACAAAAAAACAGCTCTTCTACAGGACTCCCCCTCCTTTAAATGCTATTTCTTGCCCGATCTATACCAGCATCGCGCTGCTCTTTTTGAAAAGCTTGGTCAACCTCAAAAAGCACTTAAAGATTATGATGCTGCTCTCCAAATAAACCCTAACCATGAATTATCCAAGCAGGCGCGAGAAGCACTTGCGAAAAAAATAACCATAGAACAAAAGAAATAATCAAAATGCACGCTCTTGCTTCCCCCTCTCAGATTGCAAAAAGAACCCTCTGGCCTTTCTTTTTATCATTCATTTCAATCATAGTCGCGGCCGGAATCATTGA